>ERZ1034917.40-NODE-40-length-114084-cov-12.175859_pt1 | contig 114084 bp, 106 predicted proteins | sample MGYA00520605_ERZ1034917 | MGnify/ENA primary metagenome ERZ1034917 (study PRJEB33766, sample SAMN09781784) | gut metagenome | biome: gut microbiome | host: Homo sapiens | place: Madagascar | study: EMG produced TPA metagenomics assembly of the PRJNA485056 data... | reverse complement strand
AATTTATTACAACTTTTAGACGATTTACAGATGGGCTTCACTGGTGGCATACTTTGCATGTCGTCTGGCATCAGTCATGTCTTTTGCCGGGAACCATGGCAGAAAGGTATTGGTCTCCTGATCTCTTAATATTGCGAACATTGCGTTCATGTCATCGGGAGTATTGGTCAGTTTTCTCAAAATCAGGCGTTCTGTTTCGAGTTGCGGGGTATTTTCGTAGATCATAATAAAAAGGGCTCTGTGATTTATGTGAAATGCATATCTGATGGCTGCACGAGCCTGAACACTATAATCTTCCTCTCCTGTTTTTCAAACATACTTCCATGTTTTTTTGAGGAGAATGCGTCTTCCTGAATTTGCAATCATCGAAGTTTGTATTATTTTGATGTAAAAGCAACACGCTATTTCAAAGGCAGGCAACTATGAGTCAGGAAAATGTGAAACGATTCTATGCGGAGCTGGAACGCAATCCAGAGCTTCATAACGAGGCTCTCCAGCTTCAGACGAAATTTGAGAGGCAGGAAGATGTCATTGACGCTTTCCTGACGCTGGCACGGGAACACGGTTTTCCGTTCACGGAGCATGAATTCATTGCCTATATCTATGAAAACGGAGAAGAAGTCTCTGACCGTTCATGAACTATTACGAGCAGCTCGGCATTGCCGTAGACAGTGATTTTACGGCGGTCAAAAAGGCTTATTACAGAAGGGCGAAAGAGTGTCACCCCGACCTTTTCGGCAATGCGCCGGAAAAGGCCGAGGAGTTCAAGCGCCTTGTCATGATTTTCGATACGCTTTCCGATCCGGTCAAGCGGCGCAGTTATGATGAAACGATTCTGGTTGAAAGCCGGATTGCCTGTACTGCGCCGTGCGGTGCAGACTCAATCATGGATACCGGCGCGGACGATACTCTTGAAGAACTTATAGTCGGAAACGATCCGCCAGAGGATACGCGCCTCACGACCCTGTTTCTGGATTTGGAGAAGACGTTCGTCTTCATGACCTGCCGCGAGGCGAAAAATCTTTATGTTTCAAGGAAATACAGACGTTCGGCGGAGCTTTTCACCCGGCTTGTCGGCATGGCTCCGTCGAATATTCTTTACCGTGTCTGGCTGGCGCGTTCGCTCGTGCAGATCCGTGAGTATGGGAAGGCGAAAGTCCATTACAACGCGGCTCTGATTCTGGGAAACCGCCGTATCCCGGTCCAGAAGCTGCGTGGTGTCCGCCGTGAACTGGACGAGTTGTCGCGGCGCCGCTCTCCGCTCCTGCATAAGATCAGGCGTTTCTTCACTCCACCGCAGGAAACGATGATCAAGATGCCGGACGAGCAGATGCTTGAAGACGCCTCCCGCATGATCGAGCGGATGCTGGACGAGGAGCGCAGACGGAACCGCAAGTCTCTGAAGTGAGCTCAGACGTTCCGTCCGTATTTTCTCCGGCATGTTTCCCGCCGTTACCAGTTGCCTTCAATTTCCTTGATCTTCAAATTGGTCAGTTTCAGGCTCTTTTCACTGCTTTTGCCTGTCATGATGATGGTCAGACCGGCGCTTGCCGCTCCCTGGAACCATTTATTCGGTTCATTTTTATCTGTGAATTCGTTTTGAAGCGTATAGGAGAGAGTCTGCGTCTTTACCGGCAGACGGTACTGATTGATTAACAGTTTGCCGTCATTGAAAAACATCTGCCGGAGAGCGGTGCCTGCCGGATATTTTCCGCCCCACGGTTGTTTCAGGCTTACTTCCCAATATCCTTCCTTTGGAGTGATTGCAGTGATGCCTTTCCGCGCCATATAGAGATGCTGATTCGGTAACTCTCCGCCTTTCCCGACCGCGATTGATTGCCCCTTTTTCCATTTTGAAGCGTCTTTGACTTTCAGCAATGTTTCATTTCCTGTTGTCGCTTCCGCCAGTTCCGTACCGGTCTCCGGCACGATATGAAACTGATCTGTGTAGATCAGCCGTCCGGAGGAGTCGTTAAAATAAAGTTTGGCCATATAGGTGTCGCTGGATTCTATTGTGCCTTCGATTCTCAGCATTTTTTCCTTGTTGAACTGGAGGCGGTGAGTCAAATAACATACGGGACTGTTGGTTGTCAATGTAAGTGAACCGTCTTCATTCTTCTGAAATTTCGCTTCGCAGCCTTTTTTGATGTTGGCAAGTTTCCAGTTTTCCTGAAGTGTCAGATCTGTATCCGCCGCGGAGACAAACAGGGAGGCTGCCAATGCAATTCCGGTGAAAAGTTTTTTCCTCATAATGAACCCTTTCTGTTTTCTTATGGTAATTTATAATGGGAAATATCATTTTGTGGTGTCGATCAGGAAAATCCGGTCACAGTACATCCGGTCTTTTCCGTCTTTTGTCCCAATGCCGAAAGAAGGCCCGGTGAATTTCAGGGATGCCCATATTTCAAATTCCCGGAATTCGTCTCCTTCCGGATAATACGGGTCCAGCGGGACTGTGACTCCCCACCATGAGTCGAAGGCAAGGAGTCCGCCGCGCGGGATCGACGTCCTTGCGACGCGGTAAAGTTCATATTTTCCCGGTGTGCATTTCGAAGCGTCAATCGTCCCGTGGAACAGGTTTTTCTTCTGGGCATTGTCGTAGAAGTCAAACCCGACTTTCTTTGCGGATTGTTTCATCTGCCCGTCCCGGAACGGCTGGGTTTTTGCTTCGCCGCAGGCTGCGTCCGGATCGGGCTGATTATGATAGCCGCCGCACTGCGGAATCTGAATTGCCTTGCCCGGAGGCATTTCTGCAAATTGCTGCGGGAGCGGCTTGTTCAGCGCCTTGCAGATAAGATAAGCCGTTTCCGCACGTTGTCTCATATTGAATCTCCTGTATCGTCCGGGAAGTTCCGTCTTCCTCATTCGTGTAATGATGGATTCCGGGGTATATTCGCATTGCGGATATTCAGCTCTGATCTGTCTCCAATGGTTCAGGGACAGCATGTCGACATCCCAGCGGGCGAGAGACAGATTCTTCCGTTCAAACGGTTTGCCCTCCAGTTTCTTCTCAAGGGCGTCGAACATTTTCTGCCAGCGGATGAGCCGTTCCGGGGTATAGTTCATGATGTTTGCCCCCGGTTCGTTCAGGCCGGCAGGTTTTTTAGGTTCCAGCCAGACTTCCTCCAGCTCCTTCACATAGGCAGTCATTTCAGGCGCGGCGTCTCCATACATGTGCCGGTTGTATTCTCCGACCATCTTCCACGGGTCCTGATATGGATCGATCATCAGCCGCAGCATCAGATATTCCTGCATCGGATACATTCCCGGAGCGCCCAGTCCGCAGACCCCGACCCCGCGGACTCCGTTCTCATACATCAGCTTCATATCTCTCGAGAGTCGTTCCACCAGCCCGAACGGAGCGGAATCAATGCAGATGTAATACCAGTATGTGATCTGTCCGGCGATCCGGCTCCATTTCTTGAGATTGTTCAGCGTTCCGACATTGCGTTCGCCGTCAAGACATTGTCCCTGGTCGTCATCGACCGGAGCAAAATCGCAGATCCAGTTGTCCGGCATTTTTTCCACATTCCGGGGAGGGATTTCCGTCTGTTTCTTCCGGTATGCCAGGGTCGAAATCCGGATTCCGGGAAGCTCTTCTGCAACGGCGGCGCAAAGTTCCGGCAGGTAATCATGAAGCGCGCCCGCCGGGGTGCCGTATTTCTTTTCCAGAGCGATGCAATCTTTGCAGAAGCAGAAAGAACCCGGCACGTCGTTGGCGCCGATCGTCAGATACCCCTGTCCGCCCATGCGGCGACCGCGCTCAATGACACGTCTCGTGAATTCCTTGCGCAGTTCTCTGTTGGAGAAACAGAGCTGAAGACGATTGGTGCGTTTGCCGTTCCGGTCCAGGCTGAAATATTCCGGATTGCTTTCAAAATAATTTTTCGGGCGGTCCCACTTGTAATAGTTGACATACCTTTGATCCGGGATATACAGGAAAAAGCCGTGTCCCCCGTCCAGGCTCGGGCAGTCGTCTTTGATCAGTCCTTTGAGTTTGGACTGTTTCGAGTTGCGGTGATTGGCATTCCCGCTGTTCCGGTAGATGTAAAGCGCCGCATCCGGATTGTACAGATACAGCATATACGCATGCCGGAACAGAGGAAAGGCGATTTTTCTGTGAAGTTCCCTCCCGCTGGTCGTGAGATTCCTGTACCGTGGGATTCGCTCTCCACCCGGAAAAGGATTGAAACAGCGGTATCCCAATTCCTCTTCCAGAAAGTGATAGACACCGTATGCCGTTCCGTGGTTTCCTCCGCCGACAATTGCCAGAGAATCCCCTTTTTCCATGGCAATGGATTCCAGATTGGACAGTTTTTCCGTTTTTTCCTTTCCGAAGATTTCGCGCATTTCAGGGGAGTCCCCGATGAAAATGCGTTTGGGAGCGGCGGCTGCCTCCTTCGAACCCGATTTCACCCGGGGGAACTCCACGCCCGTGGATTTCTGCATGAGTTCTGTGAATTCTCCTGCCGCAAAGCGGTCATAGAGACCGTTTTCCCCGATCACGACGACATAGTCCGTCTTTCCGTCTTTGACCAGTTCCAATGCCGACAATGGAAGCAGTGCGGACAGGAGCATGGCGCCTGCCGCTGTCATTTCCCAGATTTTTTTCATTGATGATTTTCCTTATTTTAATAATACCACATTTTGTGTGACCGATAAATTCCCTCATAGCAGAGCCCGCGCATAAGTTCCGGTTCACGGTATTTGCCGACGTTTCCGGCAATCATTCCCACATTGACGCTGCGGCTGTGGCGTGACAGACCCCACTGAACCGGCTGACCGTCTGAGAACTTAATGACCATATAGGGGTAAGAACAATTCATTTGAACCATAGTTCCCCCGGTGCTGAATGGTGAAATGCAGAACTCAATATCTTCATTTGTCTTGCCGTCGCCCAAATATGGAACTCTGCCTGGACTGCGGATGCTTGACAGTTTACGTGGCGGTTTTGTATAATACCCGAGCCCGTCATTGTAGCAGTATGACGTAACTCTGGGGGTTTTGTCAAGCGGACAGACCAGAACCTTGTCTCCTGCTTTTCCCAGATATTCCTTTTTCCGGAGACGGTCAAACCATTTTGTATAATCAATGGTGCTGGTGCGCGCCTCCAGTATCCACTCGTTGCTGTCCTGCAGATAGGTGTTGCAGCTTAATACAATTTGTTTCAAATTATTGGTGCAGCTTGTATTGTATGCCGCCTGTCTCGCCTTGTGCAATGCGGGTAAAAGCAGCGCCGCAAGAATGGCGATGATCGATATAACGATTAAAAGTTCTATTAATGTAAATATGCCTCTTTTCATCATAAACTCCTCCGTTCCTGTTTTATACGGCAATGCGGCATGTCACTTTTCATTTTGCGTCTCCGATCGTTCCGCCATCCGTCAGGACCGGTCGCAGCAGATTTTCATAACAGCGGATTTTTTTGCCTGCAATCTGTTCCTGCAGAATATCCAGCGACATATCAATCAGTTGTTCGCGGTCGGAAAAAATGCAGGATACATTCGCCGGGGGAGTGAATCCCAGAGAATGCCCCGCCAGGGAAACATCCTCCGGAACCCGGATTCCCAATTCCGCAAATTCTTTCATCAGGGAGAGATGGTAGTAAATATGTGTCCCGACAATTGCCGTGATTTTGCGTTCCCGGATTGCCGGAGCCACGTGCAAAGCATACTCGTGCATCTTCATATCATGATTTTTCAACGAGATCGAATCCACCAGACTGTAATCGGGAACAATCTCCACTCCCGCCAGGCGTGCGGCATTTTCAATCGCTTCCCTGATCTGGGATTCCGGTGATGTGAAAGTCGCCTCCAGAAGATAGGTGGAACAGACAAGGGCGATGCGCCTGTGCCCTCTCTTTTTCAGTTCGCCCATGAGTGTCAGGAAGCCATAGCGATGATCGATGTTCACCATCGGGACATCCACGAAATCCATTGAGAAAGGCACATCCATCAGAACCACCGGCACTTTTGCCTTGACCGTATTTACGATTTCAAGATGGGGCGTTCCGATGATCGCGCCGTCAATGAGGTCGTTCAGGAGAGGCGGACACTGAAATCCCCCCTGTTTGTAGTAACAGTAGGGAATGGCGAAAAGATTCCGTGCACGTGCCTGCCATGAAAGACGGTAGACATCCGTCTCCTGGTTCCTGTCATGGAAAGGAACCACATTCGACATGTGAACGATGTGCATGATGAGTCCGGTTCTGACCCGTTCGCCGGAAGCGCCGGAACGGAGTCCGCGCGCCGAAGCGCTCGGCATATAGTTCAGCCTGTTTGCGACTTCCCAGACATGCTTCGTCGTCTTTTCGGAGAAACGTGTCTCGCCGTTCAGCACTCCGCTGACTGTCGCCAGACTCATCCCCGCATGTTGCGCCACATCTTTTATCGTAATTCTTTTTGTCATTTCATGAACTTTTTGAAATGTTTATTTGAAACGTTATACTAATTATAATCGAAAAAAGAAAAATTGTCAAGAGGGTAAAATGAAAAAATATGGATTTTTCAGAAAAATGAAAAAATTCCGGGTGTGCTTCCATCACGGCAGTTCATTTCCGGTTTCCGGATCGGACGGTGTCTTTTCACGGGGTGTCAGGAGCGGCCGGCGGTTATGATGGAGCCGCGTGGAAAGAATTGTTCCGTAAAGACGACAGGTTCCGGAATGCTGTCCGGATGTTCGATCATTTCGAACAGTGTTTCAACCGCCATGACGCCCAACTTCTTATAGTCGAAAGAAACGGTTGCCAGAGGCGGTTCCGAACCGCGTGAATAAAACACGTCGCCATGGCTTACGATGGCGAGATCCTGCGGCACATGCAGTCCCATCTGTTGAGTCGCCCGCAGAACTCCCTGCGCCTGTGCATCGGTCCGGGCGATGATCGCATCCGGGCGCGGCGATGCCAGCAGCATACGGAGCGCGGCGTCACGCGCCTGCTCCGTATCTTCTTCCGTGAAAGCACAGAAATCCGGATTGAATTGGAACCCGTGCCCGGGCAGGGCGTCCCGCCAGAAATGATAAAAAGGATCTTCGTCATGACGTGCCAGAAACGCGAGGCGCCGCCTGCCGGTCTGCTTCAGGCAGCGGAAAACTTCCGTGTAGGCGGGTTCGCAGTTCACGGAAATGGAAACTGCATTTTTCATGCGTCCGAGTCCGCGCGTATCGATGTAAACGCAAGGCGCATAGGGAGCGGCGAGCGTTTCAAAATCCTTTTCTGTGAGGGACCCGGCGATAATGATGGAACCGTCGATGGAATGCGCCATGACGCGGTTGCGCAACGAAGCATAACGGTCGTTTTCACCGGTATGGCAGAGGTCCAGCAGGAGATCATAGCCGCGTTCGCGCAGAAGCCGGCAGAAATTGCGCGTAACTTCCAGCTGGTAAGGATCGGCAAGAGTGTCGCCGGAATCGGAAAAGAAAGCGATCAGATTTGTTTTGCTGCTGACAAGACGCCGCGCATTGGTGTTCGGAACATATCCCCATTCATTCATTTTTTCAAGAATCAGCTGTTTTGTCGCCGCCTTGACCGGACGTTTCCCGTTCAACGCATGAGAGACCGTCGTTGTCGATACTCCCAGCCGTTTTGCGAATTCCCTGATGTCCATGTTTTCTGATCCGTCACTCTATATTTATAAACGTTTTGCTTATTAAAGATGATGCTTTTTCCGGAAAAATCAAGTATTGAAAAGAAAAAATGGATTTTTTTATTTTCAGATATTGACAAAACGTTTTGCATAGATTATAATATAAACAGCGGAAAGATCAGCCAAAAACATTTCCAACAATAAAAACGGGAGGCATATCAAATGAAATCTTCGGAAAACGGGAGCTGGGCAAGAGGGAGGAAAATGGGGAAAAATCTGTTTCATTCTGTATTTTCATTCCATTTTCCGGATTCTTCCATTCGCAGATTCAAGACTTTCACCCTTATAGAGCTCTTGATCGTGATTGCGATCATCGCCATCCTTGCGGGTATGCTCCTGCCTGCCTTGAACAAGGCGAGGTCAAAGGCTGTTGAAATCAGCTGTGCTTCACAGCAAAAACAGCTTGGGCTGGGGCTGGTTCAGTATTCAGATGATTACAATGGGTGGGCGCTTGCGGCACGTCTCAAACCATATGCCTGGTTTTATTATCTTCATACAGGCAAATATATCACGGGAGCTAAAATGTTTTCATGTCCCGGCGAGTATTTGCTGGATCAGGAAAACAATGCAGATTGGTTGACAGGCAATAATTCCAAGAGATTTCCCGGCGTATCAACTTGGAAACTGTTTACATATGGGATGAATCGTTTCGGCTGGGGATATTGGGAAGGAGAATGGTCTCCCGGACCGCAACAGAAACTTACAAGTATTCTGCGTCTGAATCCATCACAACTGGTCACGATTGCGGATTCTCTGCCTTATTTACCGCAGTACTCCGCCTATCGCCAGGACCAGTATTCTTTTATTATTTATAGAAAAGCAAATGTATACCCTCTTTATATCAGCGGAGAGAAAAATTATCCGGCTTCAGCAAGGCATAATCGGAATACAAACACTCTTTTTGGAGATGGACATGTACAATCTCTGTCAACGCCGGAATTTCGGGATTGGAATAAATATTGGAATGTGGAAATTGAGGGAGGAAGACCTATAGTCAAGAAATGGTGATTCTGAGGATACTATAGATTCGGCAATTAAATAGCTTGCATTGAACTTTCCGGAACTAACACGAATTATGCAATTTATTTAATTGCCGCAACAATATAAAAATTATCAGTCAACAGAAGATAAAGAAAGGCTTAAAAATGTTGGGGAAAATTTATCTTGCCATATTGTGTTATTGCTGTATTACCGTTGCATTATCGGCTGAGACAAAGATTCTGTTTCTTGCAGGACGCAAACCGTATGATCGTAATCTTGAGGCAAAACAATTAATTGAAAGTGTAAAAGGCTGGGGGAATGTTACTGTTTATGATAATCGTGAACTCGCTGCAATGAGTCATGATCTCGCAAATGCCGATGTCGTTATTTTCGGCAGTCTTGGAAATTTTGTTGAACCGGTATCGTTCATGCCATATGCGGAACAATGGAAACAATGGCTTGAATCAGGAAAAACAGTTATCATACTTGCGGCGGGAGAACCCAGCGCCACGAATCAGTTTTTTAAAGCTCTGGGAATATCGGGAGAATGCTTTTCAGAGCAATGCGTCATGATTGGACGGCATGATCTGAAGTCCCAGGTCAAATTCGGTAATCATGAACTTTTGCATTTGCCGTATGATGTTGCCAGTGGTTTGCATCAGAATAAATTTTACAACTGGGCACATCTGATAACAAATGACAAATGGACACCGCTGGTTTTTTGCCCTGAAAATAAATCTCTGGCGGCAATGCGGTCTTATGGAAAAGGGATGCTTCTGGTATTTGAATATGCCGAGTTCAAATTTAAAAGCAGACTTTTAGCTGAAATCATCCAGAATACCATGATCTGGAATGCGAATAAAAATGCAGGTTTTGTCTGGAAAAGCTGGGATATAGATATGAAAGAACATCAAAGCTCCATTTTTTTTGAAAATCTGCAAGATAGAACTCTTCGTTTTCAGGGATGCATGAGTATAAAAACAGACTCAGGAAAGCAGTATGCCGTTTCTTTTGACAGAGAAGTGGCACCGAGGGGAAAATTCAATGAGACATTGCATTTTGATTGGACTCCCGGATGCTCGGCTCAATCAACTCTTGTCATGATGAATCCTGTAAAATGGAAAGCGTCCAGAAATGTTAAAAAGACTCCGCCGATTTCATGTGAACTTCCATTCAGGAGAATCTTTAAGCATCAGGCGGCATGTTTTCCTATTCATATTGAAACAAAAATACCTGAAAAGCTGACCGGGCAGTTGACTTTCAATGCTCAGGTTGAGCCGGATGTTCCGGTGAAGATAGGAGAATTGAAAAACGGCATGCTCCATATAGACTGGTCACAGTGCCCTCCTGGTGACTATAAGCTGAAGATGGCACTTGTATATAACAATGGAAGAATCTTCTGGGAACTGCCTGCAGAAAAGATTACTCTTGATTCTCATTTGCCATATAACCGGATTGATGAAAACGGACGGGTTGTTCGCGGTTCCAAACGGATCTTTCCTTTGGGTTTTTATCATGTTTCATGGGATATGCCTTTGGAAGACAGAACAGAGTGGATTCGATTTTCAGCAGAAAACTCTTACAACTTGATTCATGCTTCATGGAGTCCCCGTGAGGACATAACTTCTGTTGTGGAATTTGCCCGGCAGTCCAATATATTGCTCTTGCTGGAGGGTGCGGATGAAAAGAGATTGGCGCAATGGAGAAATGAGAAAACGATTCTTGGCTGGAGTTTGATTGATGAACCTGATCATGTATCTGCTTCCCCAGTCGAATTAAAAGAAAAATATGAATGTTGGCGCGGTGCAGCGCCGGACCATCTTGTTTATACCGTTCTGCTTTATCCGGATAGTTCCCGGAAATATCGTGGTATTGCCGATATGGTCGGGCATGATTATTATCCGATCATTCAGAACATCAAACATAATGTGAGCCATTTTTACGGCAGCCAGATTAAGCATCTGGCTGGACTGACCAAGGGAAGTGCGCCGATTGCCGTAATACAATGTTTCGGCTATCAGACCGGATTTGACATACCAACGCCGAGTGAGGTCAGAAATATGGTATATCAGGCTATTTTAGCTAATACTTCCGGAATTTTGTTTTACACTTGTAATGATTCTAAGTTCAATCTAAGAAAATATCCGGCTTTATTAGATTTGATGAAAAAGATTCCAATGGAGATCAAACCGCTGGAAAAATTCATTCTGAATGGAGATTTCAGCATCCTTGATACCGGAAATTCGCAGATTATTGCAGGACGTTGGGTTCTGGATGGAGAAAAATGTGAAATTCTATGCAATAAATCTTCTGCTTCGGCAGAAGGAAAGATCAATGGAAAAGCAATTCTCATGAACCCTCTTGAAATACAAATAAATTATGAACGCTGATACACAAATTGTCGTGCCGCCTTCAGAGCTGGAGAAGCTGCGGGAAAGGGCGTATGCCGGACTGGAGCGCAACTGCGTTCCGGTATTCGGCTCCGGCGGGAAAAGAGTGTTGACGGAAGGAGGCATCTACACGGGCATCTGGCTGGAATGCGGGCCGCATGAAAGTCTGACGCTGGCGCCGTTCCTGCCGGAAGTCGCGCTGATGAGCCACCGCATTTTTTATCTGCATCAGCGCGAGGACGGACAGTTTCCCGCCTACATTCTGGGAGACAGGGCGGGTTACAGCCAGATTCAGCAGGTTGTCCCCATTGCCGCGACCGCGTGGGAGCTTGCGCGAATGACCGGAAGCGGGAGTTTTCTGCAAGAGAGCTATGAAGCCTGTTCCCGATGGGAAAAATGGCTGGTGCGGCATCGTGACCCGCGCGGTCTGGATCTGCTGGAAGCATGGTGCGAGTATGATACCGGGCATGACAATTCGCCCCGCTGGAAAAGTGTTCCGAAACTTTGTCCCCGCGAAGAGGCGCGCAATTGTCCGGACGGCGTCATGCCGCGCTTTGCGCCGGACCTCTCCGCAACTCTTTACGGGATGCGGATCGCCCTGGCGGAAATGGCGGATGCTCTCGGACGGAAAGAGGAACAGGCGGAATACTGCGCCGCCGCAGAACGGACACGCCGCAATATCGGGAAATATTGTTTCGATCCGGAGCGCGAATTTTATTTTGACAGGATTCCCGGTTCCGGATTTTGCGGAATCGTCGGAGACGCCGGGCTCCGTGTCCTGGGGGAGCATGTGCCATCGCAAGTTGTTGCCGACCGGATTTTCCGGCGTTACATTCTGAATCCGGAGGCGTTCTGGACTCCTTATCCGTTGCCTTCGATTGCCGCGAATGATCCGGAGTTCATGTATCCGCCATGCCTGAACTGCTGGGGCGGGGCGTCGCAGGCATTGGCGGCGTTGCGCACATTGCGGTATTTCGAATTCTACGGATATGGAAAGGAACTGCGAATCCTCATGACCCGCTGGCTTGAAGCGATCCTGCGGACGAACGAATTCCAGCAGCAGATGGACCCGTTTACCGGAGAGTTCTCGACTTCGCCCGGATATTCTCCCTGCATGTGCGTCGCCCTGGAATTCGGCGCGCGCCTGTCCGAACCGCAAGACCTGTCAATGGCTGCATTCGTCCACGATGTCGCGGAACTCCTCGGGTGAGACGTCATCCAGGGATTTGCCGCGCGACGAGAGCTTTTCATTGATTTTGATTGCTGTCTCCGTCATGCGCTCATGGGTTTCCTCGGAGCCGCCGACAAGCATGAAGTTATCGCCTTTGGTGATGCGTTTGTGTCCGTCTTTGTTGTCGAGTCCGATGCCGAGCATGGCGGACTTCTGTTCCGGTGTATTGGGTCTCATTGCAAAATCCTCATACCAGTTTGCCGGAGGTCAGGTAGACCTCCTTGGCGAATCCTTCAAATTTCAATAATATTCCGCTGAATGTGATCTCTTTTCCGTTCAGGGCGCGGAGTTTCTGAAGATCCTCTTTCGGAAAACAGACGACAGCCTTGATTTTTACTTTCATGGAGTAGGTTCCCTGTTGAATGTCCATGAGCTCCAGCGTCGTTTTGACTCCGCCCTGACTGCCGAAGACAAAGTCCATGCCGAACTCGTATTCACTCTTTACGGTTCCGCTCCAGACAACCTCCCTGCCTTTGACCTTTTCGAAAAGCTCCTTCTCCTTCGTCCCCGCAAACGTTGAACCGAACAAGGCTGGAATGAGGACCTCTTTCCGCAGGAGATTGTTGTCCGATACCGGCTGCGTCTGCGGAGCGGTTTCCGCAATGACCGGTTCCGTCTCTTTCTTCTTCACCGGCTGTTCCTCCCTGAGAGGCGCATTCCTGGAAAGCGGTTCCGGCTGCGGCATCACTTTGATGTCATTCGGTGACGCCGGCAACATCTTCCGGGACTCCGGGGGGATGGTGCTGCTCACGCCTGCCGGCTCCACATCGCAGCCGAATGCCCTGGCGAACATCAGCGCGGTATTGATCCGTGCACAAAGCCTTTCGGGGTTCTGTTCGATTCCGTCGTAAGTCACCGTGATGGAGTTGTCATCAATCTTGACTGTATCGTAAAGCTTCAGGCATTTCAGGAGCGCATCCCGCCGCTCCTGCGTCAGGAAACGGGTCAGAGATTTTTCCTCATAAGCGGAAACGGCGCTGTTGATCAGGTTGTCCGGCAGGAGATTCAGAATCTTTTCCAGACGTTTCCGCCCGCTGAACTGACGGTTGAGCATTGTGAGTGCTTTGTCCCTCATTGCGAGGAACCCGATGTCGATGCTTTTGGGGAATGTGATGCGGTAGACGGTCTGATCGGGGTCCCGTTCCGTCGTGACATAGATTTCGAATCCGTTGATTCGTCCCGCGATGGATGGATTGTCATACATCGTGGACGGGCGGATGAAAGAGAGCCCGAGGTCGCCCGCAGCCTTCATCCATGCCTCGTTGCGGGCGGACGCATTGAACACTTTTCCCAGCCCGTCAAGCGGATTGAACGTGCCGCGGCGTGCTTTTTTTGCCGTCGTATTCACCGTCTTTGCCGCTTTGGCGATTTTGCCGAGAACACTCAATACGATGAAAATAAAAATCAGGATGAAAATCAGATGCATGGCACCCTCCCTCCGTTTCCGCGCGATACATTTTTATTTTTTGAGCGAAGCCTTGAACGCGCGGACCGCGTTCTGCATCAGCATGGCAATGGTCATAGGTCCGACGCCTCCGGGAACCGGGGTGATTTTCGAGGCTTTCGGCGCGACTTCATCGAATGCGACATCACCGACAATCCGATAACCTTTCGGGGTATCCGGCGCCGTGACGCGGTTGATTCCGACATCGATCACCACGGCCCCTTTTTTCACCATGTCGCCGCGGAGAAATTCCGGCTTGCCGATTGCCGCAATGATGATATCCGCTTTTTTCGTGAAGTCCGCAAGGTTTTTCGTTCGGGAGTGGCACATCGTGACGGTCGCATCGACTCCTTTGGCGGAGAGAAGCGCCATCATCGGTTTGCCGACAATGTTGGAGCGTCCGAGAACGACTGCGTTTTTCCCGGCGGTTTCGATGCCGGAACGCTGGAGAAGCTGCATGACGCCGTACGGCGTGCAGGGCAGGAATCCGGTCAGGTCTCCGAGAAGCATTCTGCCGACATTCTGCGGATGAAAACAGTCCACGTCTTTTTCGGGGGAGACCGCTTTGACGATTTCCGCTTCATCAATCTGCGGCGGAGGCGGAGACTGCACAAGGATTCCGTGGATGGTCGGGTTGTGGTTGAGCCTGCCGATGACTTCGAGGAGTTCCGCCTGGGTCGTTTCCTTCGGAAGCACGATCTTTTCAGAGTAGATACCGAGTTCGGCGCATTTTTTCACTTTCGTGTTCACATAAACCTGAGACGCCGGATTGTCGCCCACGAGGACGACCGCGAGTCCGGGGACGGCTCCATACTGTTTGGCGATATTTGCAACTTCCGAAGCGGTTTCGCGGTTGACCGCTTCTGCGATGGCTTTGCCGTCGATCAGGTTTGAGCAGGATGCATCTGTTTCTTTCATGGTATTTCCGCCTTGTTATTTTTTCCGGAGGGAGTTGATTTTGGAGTCGAGCAGTCTGAGATCGCTGTTGAGAAGGGTCATTTCCCGTTTGGAGTCCAGCTCCACGGCAAGTTCTCTGTAAAGCGCCGTGATCTGTGCATGAATCCGTTTCAGTTTCGGGTCTTTCCTGATCAGTTCGAGACGGGTTCTGTGCATTTTGAGAATCAATGCCTTCCGCTCATTGAGAAGCGTCTCCGCGGCGGACCGGTCCGCGAAGTTTTCAGGTTCAAGCCCTTTCCTGTTGATCAGCGGCTGAGCATTGCCGGCTTCGGGCTCCGGGGCGGCGGGGAGCAGCATCGGGAGCGCTGCGCAGAGGGAACAGAATAGCAGTTTTTGATACATGAATTGGCACCTTCTCTTGAAACATTAAAATTTTCTTTTCTATGAAATATACGTTTTCAGATACAATATTGCAAGAGAAATGAAAATATTCCGCGCAACTATTCAAAAATCATTTTAAGATTTGCATTTCCGGAGTATATTACAAGGTTGTTTTTATCCGGAACCCTATAATATAATGAAGGAGTGAAATCATGAGTGTTCCTCTGAACATCGATCTGAAAAACAAAGTCGCCGTCGTGACCGGCGGTGGCGGCATCCTGTGCAGTTCCATGGCTGCGGCTCTGGCTGAGTGCGGCGCAAAGGTCGCAATCCTCGACCTTCGTCTTGAAAATGCTCAAAAGGCGGCGGAGGCAATTAAGAAGAACGGCGGCGAGGCGATCGGAATCGCCGCAAACGTACTGGAAAAAGAGAGTCTGCTGGCGGCTCATCAGGCGGTGAAGGATGCATACGGCCCCTGTGATATTCTGATCAACGGCGCAGGCGGAAATCATCCGAAAGGAACGACTTCCGGCGAATTCGCCACCAAGGCGGATGCGGAAGGCTCCACCGAGGGAAAGATCTCTTTCTTTGATCTTGACCCGGCTGGCGTCGGCTTCGTCTTCAACCTGAACTTCATCGGCACGCTGCTGCCGACACAGGTTTTCGCGAGAGATATGGCGCTGAACGGACACGGCATCATCATCAATATCTCCTCCATGAACGCGTTCCGCCCGCTGACCAAGATCCCCGCATACAGCGGGGCCAAGGCGGCGGTCAGCAACTTTACCCAGTGGCTTGCAACCCATATGTCCAAGGTCGGCATCCGCGTCAATGCGATTGCCCCGGGATTTTTCCTGACCGATCAGAACCGCACCCTTCTCACGAATGCGGACGGCTCCCTGACCGCGCGCGGAAATACGATTCTCACGCATACCCCGATGGGGCGCTTCGGCACGCCTGAGGATCTGCTCGGCACACTGCTCTGGCTCGCGGACGACAAGGCTTCCGGCTTCGTCAACGGCGCGGTGATCCCTGTGGACGGCGGATTTGCCGCATTCTCCGGAGTCTGACCCGATGAGTTTCATTGCCCTGATCGACTATGGAATGGGAAACCTGATGAGCGTTTCCAAGGCTTTGGAATACGTCGGCGGGAAGATCAGAGTCGTGGATACGCCTTCCGATGCGGAGGGCGCATCCGGCGTGATACTGCCGGGCGTCGGCAATTTCGGCGACGGCATGGAGCATCTGAACCGGAGCGGTTTCGTGCCGTTCATCAGGGAGACTGTCCGCAGGAACGTGCCGTTTCTCGGAATCTGCCTCGGCATGCAGATGCTGCTGGAGTCCAGCGAGGAGGCGCCGGGAGTTCCGGGGCTTTCCATATTCCGCGGGCGTGTTCTGCGCTTCCCCGGACTCGGGGAGAAGATTCCGCAGATCGGCTGGAACTCCATCAGGTTCGATCAGGACAATCCGTTTCTGAAGGGGCTCAGACAGGACTCCTTCTTCTATTTCGTACATTCGTATTATGCTCTTCCGGATGATCCCTCCGTGACTGCCGCAAGATGCACTTATATGATTGATTTTGCGGCCGCTCTGTCAAAGGGCAATGTGTTTGCGGCACAGTTCCATCCTGAAAAGAGTCAGGACTGCGGGCTTGCCATACTCAGGAATTTTGTAACGATCTGCGGAAAGGATGTTTCGGGAACATGCTGATTATACCGGCTATCGATATGCGCGGCGGACGCTGTGTCCGTCTTTTTCAGGGAGATTATGCCAGAGAGACCGTCTACGGCGACAATCCGGCGGAACAGGCGGTCAAATGGATGAACGACGGAGCGGAAATCATTCACCTTGTGGACCTCGACGGAGCCAAGGCGGGGCATCCCGTCAATGTGGAACCGATTCGCAGGATTTGCGAAAGCGTGAACATCCCCTGCGAAATCGGCGGCGGAATCCGTACCGAACAGGATGCGGAACTTCTTTTCAATGCCGGTGTTTCCCGCGTGATTCTCGGGACGGTCGCCTGTGAGAATCCGGAAATCGCAAAGCGTTTCATCGAAAAATTCGGCCCGGAGAAAGTCGTGGTCGGAATCGACGCCAAGGACGGCAGGGTTGCCGTGCGCGGATGGATCGAAACGAGCAAAGTCGATGCGCTGGAGCTCGCAGTGAAAATGACGGAGCTGGGCGTAAAACGCATCATCTTCACCGATATCGCGACGGACGGCGCATTCACCGGGCCGAGCCTGAAACCGACTGCCGCACTTTGCAGGCTGGTGCCGGACTGCAAGATCATCGCTTCGGGCGGGGTCTCCGCCGCGGAAGATGCTGCAAAGCTCAGCGCGCTGAAACTGCCGAATCTCGAAGGCGTGATTGTCGGCAAGGCGCTTTATGACGGCAGAACCACCTATCGGGAACTCGTGGAGGCCGCCGCCCGCGGATAAATGCACTATGTTTACTCCTGAAAACATCACAACTCCCTTTACGGAAGATTCCTATGATACGCCGGAAAACTGTCCGCGCAGCCTGTGGGAATATCTGACGCTGGGAACCCGTTTCTCCTTTTACCTGCGTAATTTCTATGTGTTTTATGATTCCGGCAGACGCTGCCGCGCGCATAACTTCAACGGACAGCCGCAGTCGGATAATTCTCTGAAAAATTTCCGTATCGTCGAAAGCTGCGGCGGGAAGATTCACCTGCGCGGACTCGGCAATCTTTCCCGTTTTTCCGAACCGGCGGTGATTATCGGCAATCACATGAGCCTGCTGGAAACCGCGCTGATGCATGCGTTCATACGCCCGCGCCGGGAATTCTGTTTCGTAATCAAACGTTCCCTCCTGGACGTGCCGTACTTCGGAGACATCATGCGCCGGCTCGGCTGCATTCCCGTGGACCGCAAGAATCCGCGCGATGATTTCAAGGCTGTCATGACCGAAGGGGCAAAGAGGATTGCGGAGGGGAAAAGCATCGTGATTTTCCCGCAGTCCACACGTTCTGAAGTATTTGATCCGGCACAGTTCAATACGATCGGCGTCAAGCTCGCCAAACATACCGGCGCCCCGATTATTCCGATGGCGCTCCGCACGGATTTTCTGGCGAATGGAAAACTGGTGAAGGACCTCGGTCCGATCCGCCGGAAAAATCCGGTTTATTTTGAGTTCGGGGAGCCGATCATGCAGGTTTCCGCTTCCGGCAAGGCGGAACATGCGCAGATTGTCGAATTTATCAAAGACAGAGTAATTTCATGGGGATGCAAGGTTGCCGAACCCCAATGATCTGGAGAAACCGATGAATACTGTAAATGTGGAACTGGCGGAGCGCTCCTATCCGATTTTCGTCGGAGTCGGGCTGCTGGACCAGTTGGATGTTCTGCTCGGCGGAGCCCTGAAAGACCGTTCCGTTTTTCTCGTGACCGATTCCAATCTGGAAAAACTTTATCTCGGAAGCGTGGCGGAAAAGCTTGCGGCGGTTTCGCATTCCGTTCATACGTGTGTCTTTCCCGCCGGAGAAGCGTCCAAACAACTTTCCACGATTGAAACGATCTGCCGCGAAGGGGTGAGGGCGGGACTGGACCGCAAGTCTGTTTTCGTCGCGCTCGGCGGCGGCGTCTGCGGCGACATGACCGGATTTTCCGCCGCGATCTATATGCGCGGCACCCGTTTCATTCAGATCCCGACCTCTCTGCTGGCGATGGTGGATTCTTCCGTCGGCGGCAAGACGGGGGTTGATCTGCCGGAAGGGAAAAATCTGATCGGCGCGTTTTTCCAGCCGGAGGCGGTCGTGATTGATACGGATTTTCTGAAAACGCTGTCTGCCCGCGAACTTTCCTGCGGCTATGCCGAACTGATTAAGACCGCCGTCATTCTGGACGGAACCCTGTTCGATACGCTGGAAAGACATGCTTGTGACCTGCTGGCTCTTGCCGATGCGGAACGGGTTTCCGGGGCAATTTCCCGTTGCTGCGCCCTGAAGGCGCAGGTGGTTTCCGCAGACGAAAAGGAATCGTCCCTGCGCGCTATTCTGAATTACGGGCATACGTTCGGGCACGCGATTGAATCTGTGACCGGCTATTCCCTTATCGAACACGGCGAGGGGGTTGCAATCGGCATGTGCATTGCCGCGGAACTTGCCGTCTCCCTGGGACTCATTTCCAGGGAAACGGCGGCACGTCAGGAGGCGCTTCTGAAAGCTTTCGCCCTGCCCGCGTCAATCCCCGCCGGATATTCCGCCGAAGCGATTTTCAAGGCGATGGGTTCGGACAAGAAAAACTCCGGGGGCAGGCTGAAACTGATTCTGCCGGAAAAAATCGGCAAGGCGGGGATTTATACGGATGTGCCGGTGGAAAAGATCATGAACGCAATCAGTCAACGGATCGGAAAATGATTGACAGAGAGGCTTATATCGTTCTGAACATGCTCAGCGGGATCGGGCCGGCGCGTCTTGCGACGCTTCTTTCGGTGTGCGGGACGCCGTCTGAAATCTTTGCCTGCCCGGAGCACGATCTTGCGGTGATTCAGGGAATCGGTCCTGTCCTTGCGGAGAAGATCGCCCACTGGGAACGCTACGTCGATCTGAAACATGAGCTGGACCTTGCCGAACGCGGCGGTGTCCGCATCATCACGCGCGGCGAGGAGAATTATCCCGAACTTCTGGGCACGATTCACGATGCGCCGGTCTGTCTTTATGTGCGCGGCGAAATTCCCGACACGATTTCCTACCGCTCCCTTGCCGTTGTCGGCACGCGCAACATGACGCAGTATGGCCAGCGCATGGCGCAACACCTTTCCGAAGCCGCCGCCTTTGCCGGATTTACCGTCGTTTCGGGTCTGGCTTACGGCGTGGACGCCGTTGCCCACCGTGCCGCGCTGAACGCCGGAGGGCTTTCCGTGAGCGTGCTGGGCGGCGGACTGGCGCGGATTCAGCCGCAGGAGCATGTCCCGCTTGCCCGCGATATCACACAGCATGGCGCGGTCATCAGCGAATTCCCGATGGAATTTTCTCCCACGCGTCATTCGTTCCCGATGCGCAACCGGATCATTTCCGGCATTTCCAAGGCTACGCTGGTCGTGGAAGCCGGGCTGAACAGCGGGTCTCTGATTACGGCGTCTTTCGCCTGCGAGCAGGGACGCACGATTTTCGCGGTTCCGGGGCAGGCGGACAATCCGCAGGCGGCTGGGTGCAACAAACTGATCCGGCAGAATGCGATTCTTGTGGAAAACTTCGATCATATTCTGGAGGAGTTCGATTTCCTGCCGGGCTTTTCACGGGACAGAAACACTTTGCGTGAGGAAAATGCCGCGGAACAGTTTTTCGAGGAACAGGCGGATGCGTCGCTTTCGACGGAAGCCGCACGGATTGTGGAGTTTCTGGCGAAAGGCGATGCATCGGTCGACGATATTTCCGCCGCGACCGGAATTTCCGCATCCGAGGTCATGTCCACGCTGATCGGGCTCGAACTTCTGCGCAAGGTCCGCAAAGAGGGCGGCGTCTACCACCGCCTGCGCTGATTTACGGAACCAGCCGATGCCAGCGTGAAGGATTGTGGAATCCCGTATCCGGGAAATACGCCGTGGATGACATCTCCGGTTTTTCCTGTCCGTGTGAATAATTGTAACGGCAGACTGCGAAGCGGCTTCCCCATGCCTCTTTTTCCGTGATCCGCATTCCGGCAAAAGGAATGCACATTACGGCATACCAGTAATTCTCCTCCCGGCGGACTTGCACCCGGTGCGTCATGCCGGATTCGAAAATCTGTTTTTCAAACGGGACGCTGCCCATTCTGGAAACCGGCGGAAGGTGCAGTTGCAGAGTAATGCCTTCCGGCGTGACATGGAACTCGAAATAGTCGTCCTGTCCTGCCGGCTGGATGAAAAACTCGCAGACGTCGCCGGTTGTCCAGGTCCGTTCATTGTTGACCTTTGCAGTGTTGAAGATATCGCTGTCATGAAAGAGCGCGTGAATGCGGAACGAATCCTTTTCGGCGGTCAATGCCGCGCATCCCCCCTCCTGGCAGGGTTGGCAGGTCTTGTGATTGCGGAGCCGGAGTATTTCCCCGGAATGAACTGTTTCCGGGTTCTGTCCCGCATGAGGAGTTTCTTTCAGGGAATCATATAATTTTTCAAACATATCGCCGTTCCTCCGGTTGATTGGTCAAGTTTCCTGTTTTCTGGGGATAAGCATTGCGAATGCGCTGTTTGCCAGCGCCATGACTGCGGAAAAGCTGAACAGTACGCCGACTCCGAACTTCTGCCAGACCCAGCCGCCGGCGAGCGCCGCGAGAATGCTGATCAGGTGGTTGATCGAGATTCCCGTGGTGAGGGTTGCCGTGACTTCTTCCGCGGAGTCGGAAATATCGCGGACATACATGCTGGTCGCCATGGCTGTGGTGCTGATGACGGCGTCCAGCAGGAAGTTCACGCAGACCACGGCGCAGGCGATGGAATATGTAAACATCCGGTTTGCGTATCCGTATGTAATGCAGACGAAAAACAGAATGACCGTGTCGAAAATCATGATGTTCCGGTATCCGATACGGTCCGTCAGCTTCCCGATCAGGGGGGCGCAGAAGATATTGACCAGTGCACAGACGCCGACAAGCAGCGCCATGGTTGTTGTGTCCATTCCGTAATTCAGGATCAGCACATACGGTGCAAAGGTGATGAAAATCTGTTTCCTGGCGCCGTAAAAGAGCTCCAGAACATAGAATTTGCCGTATTTCCGGTTGTAATAGAGCCGCGGCCTTTTGACGTCTTTTACATCGATTTTACAGAACAGAGTGCAAAGGAAACTTGCAAACAGAAGCAGGCAGATCAGAACCCATACGGTATTGTAGAGGACAACCTTGTCCGCGATGCCGAACCAGCCGATCCCCGCAAAAAAGATCGCGGCGACAGTCGCGCTTCCGATCACGTTTCCGGCATTCATGGCTCCGGTCACGACTCCCAGCGACTCCCCGATCCGCCCCGCTTTTGCAACATGCATCGCAATCGTGCTCCGGACAGGCATCAGAATATGCTCGCCGGTGCTCCAGATCATGATCAGGAGCGTGATGACCGCCTTGTCCGCCGAGAGCAGGAGCCCTGCAACCCCCGCCAGAGAAATCAGTGTGCCGATCCGCAGAATCTTCCACTCCGCCTTTTTGTGCATCAGCGCCAGAATGAAAACGAGAAGCAGTCCGGGCATTTCACGGAAGAACTCCAGCAGTCCGCGTTGGAACTCATCGACTCCGCGGACCTCCGCCAGATAGTTGTTCAATACCGCCGTAAAACATCCTGCTCCGATTCCCCAGACGAGAATGCTGGAGAAAAACGGAACCGCTCCCGATTTCGGGATGAAATGATCCGAAAACTCTTTTATGGCTTGCATACCCGGAACTCCTGCGTCGAAATGAAAAACATTAATATACCCAATTCTGCGGGAAAAACCATTGGTCTTCTCAATTTATTCCATAAAAAACGGCTCAGGCGGAATTCTATCTTCTTTAATTTTTCAGGGGGGTAAACCCTGATCCTCCGGTCGACTTTTCGTGACGGAAAAATGCGCCAGCATTTTTCTCGGGTCAAGGGTGTTGCCCTTGTCGTGGTCCAGCGTCGAATCGCTGGTCGCCGGAGGCGAAATCTCCGCCCGGAGCGGTCCAATCCGCTCACTGGCGAGAACTTTTCTTGTGGAAAAGTTCGAGAGCTCCGGGCGCTTCCCGTATTTCCGTCGTTTGTCGAAACTTTGCGCCAGCATTTTTCTCGGGTCAAGGGCGTTGCCCTTGTCACGGTCCGACGGCGGTTTGCCAGAGCATCATGGAGCACCGGCAGAAACTTTTTTTCGATTTTTTTGTTTCAGCCTATTGTTTTTTTCAGCTTTTTAATTATAATATACAGTATGGATAGCGGTATTGCATGAATTTGTGTAACGGCGCATAATAACTACTATGTTATGCGTTTTTTTTGTGCAGATATATTGCGCTTTTGAACTCATTATATCCCCTTTTTTCTGTTGAATTTTTCTTCTCTGTTTTTCCGGATATTCTCTTTTTTATTCGATATTTTGAATTCAACGGCATAACATAGTAGTTATTATGCGACGCGGCTTGTTCCATTTTTCTTCTCTTTCCCTTACGGATTTTCCGGCTTGTGAATTTTTCGATTAAAACTGCCAATGGAAAATGATGTAAAGGAGGTTGTATTTACAGAAAAGACAGAAAGATTGAGTTTTTTGAAAACGATTCGGGTAGTCCCGGAATCAAAGAAACAAAACATATGGAGGAAAAAATGAAATTCAGAAAAGAACAGGGTTTCACCCTTATCGAGCTCCTCGTCGTGATTGCGATCATCGCGATTCTGGCGGGAATGCTGCTCCCCGCTTTGAACTCGGCACGCGAGAAAGCGCGCCGTATCGCCTGCACCAGCAACCTGAAACAGATCGGCCTTGCCGCGAAGATGTATTCCGGCGACTATGGCGAACAGTTCCCGACGTATAAAGAAAAGACAAACAGTTATCAGCATAACGGGTATTCGCTTTCCCGGCTTGTCGCTACCAATTACCTGACTGACTTCAAGGTTTATGTCTGCACATCTTCCACAGTGTCTCCTGCATCAACCAGTAAAACTGAGGGCAGTAGTACCACTACAACTGAGCTGGATCAATGGGGAGAAGGTGCTGACGAGAACCAGCGCTTTAAGGCTGCTGCTAAAGATTCCGCTAATTTTTCTTATGCCTACATTGCCTGCATGAATGAGAATGACAATCCGGACAGCGGTTTTGCATTTGATGTTGGCGCTCTTGGCGCCGCAGGTGGAAAGTCCAACCATGAAAAGTACGGCAATATTCTATTTGTAGACGGTTCCGCCCGTGCCTCCGTTGGCGTAGACTGGGCTGATGCAATTAAATATTGCGGTGATGGAAAAAATGGAGACACTGCGGTTAACAAGGCGGAAAATGCTTCGCTCTTTAAAGGCAGTGTTCCGCCATCAAACTCTGATAGTGGACTCACAGGTGCTTCTACCTCTGGTTCCTGATCCTGAAGCCTGAAAGTTCTTTCTCGTTCCCCGAATAACGGACAGGGTCAATTTGGCTGCGAACCGTATTTCCTCCAAATTTGCGTCCTTGCTCAGATTCTGTCCGTTATTCGGGGAACGAGCTTTTTTTAGATAGCGAGATAGCGAAGTTGCGAGATTGCGAGATTGCGAGATTGCGAGATTGCGAGGTGTGGAAAAGGAATGGATTCCTTTTGATCCTTCTTCACACAGGTTAATAGTCCTTTCAGGAACATCATATCATGAACGTCGGTAAATGGAAAGTTTTCGTCGTTCAATTGCTTTTGACAGATTTTTTTTCGATTTTTTCTAATCGGGGTATTGTTTTTTCTTGATTTTTAATTATAATATAAGAATGAAGTTCCAGTGTATGAATTTGGATAGCGGCGCATAATAATCGATATGTTATGCGCCGTTTTTGTATACAATGCTTCATTTTAGCCTCTTTTTCCCTTGTTTTTATCTCTGTTTGTTCTCTTCTTGTTCTGATGAAAATCTTCCAATCCTCTCATATTTTGAATTGAGACACATAACATATCGATTATTATGCGACGTTATATGATCCGTTTTTCTCTTTCAGACTCATTTTGTTTCTGAAAATACTGGTTTTTATTATCAAAATGGGAGTAAAGGAGGTTTGGTTCAAAAGAAAAAAGACACATTCAGAAAGTAGAATTCATGATCTCTATGAGCAAGGGGATCAAAAAAAACAAAACATATGGAGGAAAAAATGAAATTCAAAAAAGAACAGGGTTTCACCCTTATCGAGCTCCTCGTCGTGATTGCGATCATCGCGATTCTGGCAGGGATGCTGCTCCCCGCTTTGAACTCGGCACGCGAGAAAGCACGCCGTATCGCCTGCACCAGCAACCTGAAACAGATCGGTCTTGCCGCAAAGATGTATTCCGGCGACTATGGCGAACAGTTCCCAACCATGGATCTCGGTGATGCATCAGGGCACACCTATAAGCATAATGGCTGGTCTCTTTCCCAGCTTGTCGCAACAAATTACCTGACAGACTTCAAAGTTTATGTCTGCACCTCTTCCACAGTTTCCACTGCGTCAAATTCCAAAGACGGTTCAACTGTGGTGGAACTTGAGGAATGGGGCGCAAAAGACAGTGGTGATGATGCCAACAAACGCTTTATGGCTGATGGAACAACTGCCAACTTTGCTTATGCTTATATTGGTTGCATGAACGAGAATGACAATCCGGACAGCGGTTTGGCATTCGATGTTGGCGCTCTTGGCGACAGTGGAAAGAAATCCAACCATGAAAAATATGGAAACATTCTGTTCGTTGACGGTTCCGCCCGTGGCGCCGTCGGTGCTACATGGATGACAGAGATCAAGTATTGCGGTTCTCCGACAGACCCTGCTATCAAAAGTGATGCCACCAATGGCAAGGATGAAGGAACATTCAAAAATGCGGATGGAAACTATCCCTCCAACTATGATGACAGCCTTTATGGTAAATCAGGTTCCTGATTATTATAACTGGACTTGAGAAAAATCATTTTCTCAAATCCAATCTTCGCTCCCGGAATAACGGACAGGGTCAATTTGGTTGCGAACCATATTTCCTCCAAATTTGCGTCCTTGCTTAGATTCTGTCCGTTATTCCGGGAGCGAGCTTTTTTTAGATAGCGAGATAGCAAGATAGCGAGATAGCGAGATAGCGAGATAGCGAGATAGAGAAGTGGGGAAAAGGAACGGATTCTTTTTGATTCTTTTCAGAGGAAATGGACTATTCCAGTCCGCAGTGTCCGTCTCTCCAGGCTTTTCCAATCCTCTTTACGGGCACTCTATCCGCAATATCCGTCTTTCCAGTTTTCCAGTCCTTCTTGTCCTTATGGCGCCCGGAATCTGAACCCCCTATGCGGCAAAAAACAGGACGCGAACCGTTGAATGCAAAGAAAAGAGCGACCGAAATATAAACGAAGCAGTTCTTTCCTGCCATGAAGCAATCTCCAGCAAAGATGCCGTGAACAGAAAATGGCATCCCCTACGGGATTCGAACCCGTGTTACCAGGATGAGAACCTGGTGTCCTAGGCCTCTAGACGAAAGGGACAAGGTCTGAAATGGCATTCCCAACGGGATTCGAACCCGTGTTACCAGGATGAAAACCTGGTGTCCTAGGCCTCTAGACGATGGGAACACACTGATTCTATCAAAATGGCATTCCCAACGGGATTCGAACCCGTGTTACCAGGATGAAAACCTGGTGTCCTAGGCCTCTAGACGATAGGAACACAAAATCAACAGAGCTGATAATCTACTCGAAAAATCTGATTTGTCAAGTAAAAAACCGGCATTTTAACGGATAATTTTCGAAATTGTTTTGAAATCGGGATGAGAAGCGTCCCGGAGCAACATGAAAAGCAGCATTTCCGATGTCACGATATGGATTCCGCTGCTCCGCATGAACGCGAGCGCAGCGGTTTGATCTGATTCCCTGCGGGAAGCCACGCAGTCTTCCGGCACGTAGACCTCATAACCGCGGGATACGGCGTCGATGGCGGTCTGGAGCACGCAGACATGAGATTCCACCCCGACGAGCACCAGGGACCCTTTGGACATCTTCGCCAGCTCTTTACGGTAATCCTCCGTTCCGAAGCAGGAGAAGGAAGTCTTGGAAAGAAACGCCGTGTCCGGCGGCAGGATTTCCTTGAGTTCAGGCAGAGTCGCGCCGAGTCCCTGCGGATACTGTTCCGTTGCAACGACGGGAATTCCGAGTGTCTTTGCCCCCTCCAGCAGAATTTTGATCCTGGGCAGGATCTCTTTGCTCCGTTCGATCGCCCCGCAGAGACGTTCCTGCAGGTCGATCAGCGAAATAATCGTGGATTTGCTTTCCGGTATCATGTCATTATCCTTCTGTGATGAAAAGAGACAAAAAAGACGTAAAGGACACGAAACCGGACATTCCTGCCCGAATCATCTCTGAAGTCCTTTACGTCCTTCCTGATATGCCGCTGCCGCGGCACGATGAAATACTGTTACTTGCTGTTCAGGACCTCTGCGATCTGAACCGCATTCAGGGCGGCGCCTTTCAGAAGCTGGTCGCCGCTGACGAACATCTCAAGACCCTTTTTGTCGTTGCGGGAAATATCCTGGCGGATGCGTCCGACGAGCACATCGTATTTGCCCGTCGCGTCAACCGGCATCGGATAGATTTTTTCGGCAGGATTGTCGCGCAGTTCCACGCCCGGTGCCGCCGCGATGATCGCACGTGCCTCTTCCGGGGTGATGTCTTCCTCGAATTCAAGGTTCAGGGACTCGGAATGAGCGCGGAGAACCGGAACGCGGACCGAAGTGCAGGTGATCAGCATCTCAGGCGCGTGCATGATCTTCTTGGTTTCATTGACCATCTTGATCTCTTCCTTGGTGTATCCGTTTTCCTTGAACGAGTCAATATGCGGGAACAGGTTGAATGCGATTCTCTGCGCCATGACCTTGACCTCGACCGGCTTGCCTTCAAGAACGGCTCTGGACTGATCGATGAGCTCCTGCATTGCGGGAGCTCCGCCGCCGGATGCCGCCTGATAGGTCGAGGCAATCAGCCGCCTGACCTTTTTCGCCTTGTGCAGAGGGTATACCGCGACAGCCATGATGGCGGTCGTGCAGTTCGGGTTTGCGATGATTCCCTGGTGCTTGAACGCATCTTCCGGATTGATTTCCGGGATCACCAGCGGAACGGTGTCAACCATGCGGAACGCGCTGGAGTTGTCAATCATCACGCAGCCGGAATCCACACAGGCTTTCGCAAATGCTTCGGATGTGGAGCCGCCCGCACTGAAGAGAGCGTAGTCAACGCCTTTGAAGGAGTTTTCCGTCAGCTCTTCCACTGTGATCTCTTCGCCCTTGAATTTGAGTTTTTTACCGGCGGAACGCGATGACGCAAGAAGTTTTATGGAGGACACCGGAAAATTGCGCTTTTCCAATGTTTCCAACATTTCAATTCCGACGGCGCCGGTGGCACCTACGACTGCTACACTCTTAGCACTTCCCATTTTCAGGCAGCTCCGATTTTGTTTGTTTTTCATCCGTGAAAATTCACATAACTTCTTCACCAAAAAGAAGTCCGTGTAATTTAACACCGTTTTCCGTTTTTTCAATGAAAAAACTGCAAAAAAGAGAGTTTTCTCTCTGTCTTGAACGCTGCGCGGCTGCCAGGTAAACGAAGGACTTTCCTGAAGCCGATCTGCAGTGGAATATGTTTCATTGGAGCATCACTGTTTTTCTGAAGAAAAAGCCTTTTTTTCATTTTTCCCTATTGACAATCCCGATTTTCCGTTTATAATATTGGAATATTCAATGCAAACGTTTTAACCTGAGCATGGGACGGCAGTATGGCAGTTACAATCATGGACATTGCAAAAGCTTCCGGGAAAAGCTATCCGACGGTAAGCCGCGCCATGAACGACCATCCGAAAATCAGCGAAAAGACCAAACGGGAGATCCGCGCGGTTGCCGCAAAGCTCGGATACCGTCCCTCTTTTGCCGGAACGGCTCTGAAAAAGGGGCGCACTTCCACATTTTCCATCATCGTTCCCGATCTTGCCGACCCTTATTATGCAAAGTTCATCAGCTTCTTCAAGCATGCCGCGCAGGAAAAAGAGTTCGATGTTGTTGTTTATGATTATGAACGCCGCCCCGATCTGGAACGGAAATATCTTGAACGCATGATGAGCGGCTGCTGCGATGGCGCGGCGGCATTCATCACCAGTTTTCTTCATACGCACGATCTTGTGGAAGATCTCTGGAATGCCCGGATTCCGCTGGCGGCAATCGGTACGCCCCATGAATTCGCGGAAAACGCGAAATATGACTGGGGCTCGATTGATACCGATTCCTCCGTCCTGAAAATCCTGCGGCATCTGAAGCGGCAGGGCAGGCGCCGTCTTGTCTGTCTTCAGGAACCGCAGCCGGAGGAGATCCGCTGTCTCCTGTCGAAATATCTGGAGGAGCTTTTGAACAGAGCCGGTTTGCCTTTTTCTTCCGATTCCTGTTTCATATTGCATTCCAGGGGTCAGAATCAGGCTGAGGAAGGATTCAATGCCGGGCTGAGCCTGCTGAAAAACAATCCGGAAGTGGATATGATCTGGGCGCGCAACGGATTTCAGGCATACGGGCTGCTGCTTGCGGCGCATCGCTGCGGACGGAAAGTGCCGGAAGATCTCGCGGTCATCATAAATGACAATACCTGGATCAGCCGTTATTCGGTTACGCCGCTTTACTGTCTCGACCAGCATCTTGATGAATTGGCGGAGCGGACGTTTGAGGTTCTTTACGGCAGGGCCACATCCCGCGAATGGGAGGAGCCGCGGCGTTTTCTGATTGCGGCGGATGCTGTGATTTTCAATGAGCATCCTTAGAATTCCAACCGTCGCCGCGGCGGTGGCGCATTACATGATTCCGGATTCAATCAGACGGTTCACATAACAGCAAACACAAGAAAATATAATTTCAAGGCGGTAAAAAATATGAGTAATCCCGAAGAATTCAAGCCTGTACCGTTCTATTTCATCAACACGACACGGAAAAAGGAACTTTCCCCTGCCGAGGCGGGAAAGGCGATGAAGCGTCTGAAAGACGCCGGATACGGGGGATGCATCTTCTTCAATAAACCGCCTACGGGGTTTTCGCGGGAGGAATATCTTTCCGACTACTGGTTTGAAGTGACGGAGAATTTCATCATTGCGGCGGGAGAACAGCAGTTGGAATTCTGGATCAATGACGGTTACGACTTTCCGCCCGGAGATGTTGCGGGACGGATCGAAGCGGTTGCTCCGGCTCTGAAACAGCGGCGGCTGAAACGTTTTCCGGACGGACATATCGAAGCCGTCGAAGTGGACTGGGGATTTCCTGCCTTCGAGGAGCCGGAGAGTTCCCGTCTTTTCATTGAGCTTCTTTATGAGGAATACCGCAAACGGCTCGGAAAGTATTTCGGGAATGGAATCACCGGATTTTTCTCCGATGCGGATAACCGCCGGGTCAATCATTTTACTCTGCCGCTGCTCAATGGCGAAACCTATTACCCGTGGTCGCGCGATTTCGGCGGTGAGTTCAGAAAACGTTTCGGATATGAGATCGGGCCGCGCCTCTCCGAGCTGTTCGACGGGACTTCGCATTCTTTGAACCACGATTACTGGACGCTTGCCGGTGAACTCTATCAGCGCTGGTTCCGCAACAATTATGAATGGTGCCGGAAACACGGGCTCAAATACGCGTTTCATACCTCGGATACAGGACCCTTTTCCCTGAAAGAGTGTCCGCGCAGCTCCCTGTTCTGGGAGGGAGAGCCGTTGAAACTGCTGGAGCATTCGGACTGTCCCGGCACGGACCACGAGCTGGCGGCTCTGGACGGGGGAACTCATTACGATAAACGTTTCTTTTTTCCGGAGGCGTCACTGGGGGGAGGAACGGAAAAATTGTACAACTGTAATTTTTCTGAAACGAAATTCGATCTGCGGGCGAAATATGCTTCATCCGCCGCATTCCTGCATAAGAAAGAACGTGTGTTTTGCGAGGCGTTCGCCGCGACCGGATGGGGGGCTGATCCTGCTCTACTGAGGCGGATTGCTGCATGGCAGATCATGCAGGGGGTGAATTTCTTTGTCCCTCATGCCGTGCATCACCGCTTTTTCGGAGAGACCAAATATTTTGCACCGCCTGAATTCCTGCATGGTTCCCTGCGTCACGGGGTGCGCGAATTCAACGAGTTCCTGAGCCGTTTTTCATGGATTGCGGCACAGGGAGAGTATGTCGCCCCTATCGGCGTGGCGGATCCTTCGCCGGAGATTCTCGCGGGACGTGCGGAGGGAAAGCCGCTTTTCGACCTCTGCGACCGTCTGAACCGGCAGAGTCTCGGTTATGTGATCACGGACCGGGAACACGCCTCGCAGTTCCCGGTCCTGCTGGACCCGCTGTCCGGGAAAATGCCGGAGCTGCCGGAGGCGGATGCCTCGTTCGACGGCGGGGAACTGGCATGGATGAGGCGGCGTCTGCCGGACGGGACGGAATATATTCTGGCTGCGAACATCTGGTCGGATCACGCGCTTTCCGGACATTTGACTTTCGGTGAACGGAAGGTCGAAGTTGAACTTGCATCCGGTGAAATTGCCGTTATCGGCGGGCCTTACGAGAACTTCCGTTCTCCGTCCCGATACGGGAAAAGGCAGACGCTGAAAATGGCAAGTGCCCCGGTGTGCGATGGAGAAAACCTGATTCCGATGCATACGCTCAGGAGCTGGGTGAATCAGGACGTTCTGCCGGGAATGCGCATTCTTGTGCCGGAATGCCTGACAGGGAAAGTTCAGTGTGACGGCAGGTTTCTTGCCGACGGAGAGAAATGCTGTGTTTTTGATGACGATTATCAAAGTTTCCCTGCTCCGGAAGAAGCCGGGCGGCATACTTTGATTTTTGATTCGGAACCGCTTTTCAGGACGCCGGTCCTGCTTGCCGGAGATTTTCTGGTGCGTCTCGGCGGAACCGGGGGGCGCCGGAAGAAACTCCATGAGTATTACCAGCTTGCCATTGCGGCTCCGGAAGCGTTGACCGCCGTATTGCATTCCCCGCAGCCCATGCGGATCGGTGAATGGACGGAGCAGGGACTGCCGTTCTATTCCGGTTCTGTCTCCTATGAATTCGCGGTGGAGGGAGAGTTCCATGCCGCCGAACTTGAGTTGAAAGTGTCAGGCATCTGCGAAATTCTGCTGGACGGGAAATCTTCGGGGCGCCTGATATGGCCGCCTTACCGTATGCCGCTGGGAGATTTGAGCGGCAGGCATCGCATTTCCGTCAGGGTATGGAACAGTTCCGCAAACCGTCTTGACGGTTATTGCGCCCCCGGCGGGTTGTCGGAGCTTCCTGTTTTGAATTACGTATAAGCCGGAAAATAAAGACGGAAGACAGTTGACAAAAAACGGGGTGCATTGTACATTACGCAGGATGAATATCGTGCGGGATATGATCTTTCCGGCAGGCTGGAAGAATCTTCCGCTTTGTTTCCGGCGGTATGCAAAAAGTGAAGATGTGCTTCCGGAAAAGGAACAAGAGCCGGAGAACGATGTCTGAAAGAAAATGAAAACTGCGGCATAAGGAGTTGACGGCTATGTTTTATATTGACCCCATGTATCTTGTTTTTGCAATTCCCGGGCTCATCGTTGCGGGACTTGCCTCCATGTATACTCATACCATGTTCATGGAATATTCACGCAAGCGGGCATCTTCCGGCATGACGGGAGCCGAAGCGGCGGCGCGCATGCTTTCACGCGCGGGAATCAATGACGTCAGAATCGAGCGTGTCGACGGATTTCTTTCCGATCACTATGATCCGCTGGCGAAGACGCTCCGCCTGTCTCCTAAGGTTTATGACGAGGATTCGCTTTCTGCGATCGGAGTCGCCTGTCATGAGGCGGGACACGCGCTTCAGCACGCCGCAGGGTATTTCCCGATGCACATCCGCAGCCAGCTTGTCCCGATGGCGAATATCGGTTCCTACCTTTCTTACGGCGCCATTATTCTCGGTTTCATTCTGCAAGCCGGACATCTTGTGATGCTCGGCGCAATCCTGTTCAGCGCGGTCGTGCTGTTCTCGATCGTCACGCTTCCCGTCGAATGGGATGCGAGCGCAAGGGCGAAAAAGCTGATGGTTTCCAGCGGAATTGTTTCCGAACAGGAACGCGACGGCGCGGGCAAGGTCCTGAACGCCGCTTTCATGACTTACGTTGCGGCGGTCATCAGTTCCCTGCTGACGCTGCTTTATTACCTGCTCCGGGCAAGCAGTATGAACCGTGATTGAAAATAACCGGCAACAAAGGATAGAACGATGAAAGACTGTATTTTCTGTAAAATCATCCGCGGCGAGATTCCTTCCGTCAAAATCTATGAGGACGATCTTGTTTATGCCTTCATGGATATCGCGCCGATCAACTTCGGGCATACGCTCGTCATTCCGAAAGAGCATCACACCAGCACCGCCACGATTCCGGAGGCGACCTGCGGGCGCATGTTCCATGTCGGAGCCAGAATCGGCGTTGCAGTCAAGCGCGCGCTGGATGCGGATGCATTCAATCTGCATCTTGCGGACGGCACCTGCGCCGGGCAGGTCGTCATGCATGCTCATCTGCACGTGGTTCCGCGGAGCACGGACGACTCTTTCCATTGGAACTGGCGCCAGCTCAAATACGAGTCCGATGCAGCGCGCGGCGAGATCGCGGAGAAGATGCGCAGGGCGCTCAAGCTGAATCCGGACGAATGAACTTCATTCAAAAAAACTGGTTTGATGCCGCGATGCTTTGCATCGGGGTAGTTCATTTCATGTTTTCAGGTTCGACTGCCACGTTCCAGAGGCACTGCCAGATGGTTTTGACGAGGACAAAGAGATCGTGGCTCTCTATGATGATTGCGTAATTCTCCTTTACGGCGGAAATGATTGCGATTTTTTCGTCATAGAGATAGAGTCCGGCGATGTCTTCGCTGATCGGCGCGGGGAGGTAACGGACGCGGCGCAGGTTTTCCGGTCCCGGCTGCATATAGTCCAGCGGGATTTCCTTGGAAGGATTGCGGATTGCATTGGACCAGATTCCGCGCGCGATCCGGCGCCTGTAAAATTCCGCAAGATATTCTTCGGTGTTCCTTTGGAACATTTCCTGAACGGAGCCGAAGTAGAAATATTCTCCGGATTTCACGTTGAGGAGCCCTTCATCCACCTCATATTGTGCTTCGGGGCCGCTGTAAAAGTGAATGCGCGGGCGGCGTGTGCCTCCGAGATACAGCTCCCGAAGTCCGGGAAGCACGGAGTCCAGCGCATTTTTTCTCCGGTTTTCAATTTCCTGAAGATTCGCAGGATCTTCCGCGCAGAACCGCTTGCGCCCGCCGGAAAAACTCTCCGAGACCAGATGTTTCGACTTCAGGATATCAAGGACATCGTAAACGGTGGGATGCTTGAAGCCCGTATGTTTTGCCAGTTCGATCGCCGATGCCGAACCGAGTTGAAGCAGCGCCATATAGACTTTTGCCTGCCTGCCGTTCATATCCAGTTCCGCAAGCTGTTCAATGAAATTCATCCGGGAAACCCTCCTGTTTTAAATGTCGTAAAAAAGCGACATCTTTTATTTTCGGAATCTCTGTTGATTTCTATTCACTTTCATATATAATAATACCACATTGTAATTTTTCAGCGACATAAATCAAAAAAAGGTGAAAAAATGGATTACTACGATGTGTTTCCCCGTATCGTGCCGGCAGACAAGGTCTCGGAAGTGAGGATTCGCCCACGCTATAAACATGCGCTGTTTCCGGAAGCGGAACTGATGCAGGTGGTCTGCAATCCGTTCGACGGCTTGAATCCGGACGGGAAATATGGTCCGGATGCCGATGCGGAAAAAAGAGTCGAATGGCGCATGGACGGCGACACCCTTGTGATCCGCGTCTTTTTCACAGGAGAACAGGAACATAATATCCGTGTCACGATCCGAAATGGACAGACCGGCAATGTCGAACTGGTCAAGGGATTCCGTATTTACTCTCTGGAATCCGATCTTTATGAACTGCGCCCTTATCGCGGTGATTTCCATATTCATACGACCGGCTCCGACGGCAGAGAGACGCCCTGTTATGTCGCTGCACGCTACCGCCAGAAGGGATTCGACTTCGCCGCGATCAGCGACCATGGCAATTATAAGCCCTCCGTCGAGGCGATTGATTATTGGAAAGCGCTTGACCTTGATTTCCGCCTTTATCCCGGCGAGGAGGTGCATTCGCAGGATAATCCGGTTCATATCATTCATTTCGGCGGAAAATACAGTGTCAATGACCGCTGGCGCGACAATACCGAACAATATTTCAGGGAGGTCGCCGCGATTCTGGATGCGTTGCCGGACAAGGACCCTCGGGTGAATAACTTTGCCGTCGCCGCCTCGGAATGGGTCTTTGACGAGATCCGCAGGGCGGGCGGCCTGTGCGTGTTCTGCCATCCATACTGGTCCGTGGCGCAGAATGTGATCGACGAAGGCATCACAAGCGAAATCTTCAGGCGCAATAAATTCGATGCGTTCGAGGTGCTGGGAGGTTTTTACAAGTATCAGTTCGAGAGCAACAATTTTCAGGTCGTGCGTTATTACGAGGAGCAGGCGAAAGGAAACCGTTTTCCCGTGGTCGGACTCAGCGACTCGCACGGAGTGGACCGTTTCGAGTTTGGGGCGGGAAGACCGGTTGTTCAGCGAGTGGTCGGCATGAAGTATGCGGACAGCAGGGATTGTGATCTGTTCGGCTGGTATTATACGGTTGTTCTTGCAAAATCGAATACGGCGGAGGATCTGATCGACGGCATTCGGAACTTCCGTTCCTGCGCAGTTTCCTGTATTGAGGGAGAAACTCCCCGGGGCTACGGTCCGTTCCGTATGGTGAGATACGTGAACTTTCTCCTGCGCGAATATTTCCCCATGCACGATACGTTGTGCGCCACGGAAGGTGCGTTGATGCTGGATCATCTTGCCGGAGACGCAAAAGCGGCGGGTGCGTTGAAACAGCTCAAAGGCAGGACTGCGGATTATATGGAAGCGAGCTTCGGAAAGTAACGGAATGCGATGACTTTATTTGCTTTTGTTCTGGTTTTTGCATCCGTTTTCCTGCATGTCGCATGGAATTTCATATCCAAAAGCACAAAGCCTTCACTGGCGTTTTATATGCTGATGTCGGGAACGGCGGCGCTGATCTGGCTGCCGTTTTTCCTGACATCGGATTTGAGATTGAGCAGCCTGCCGCTTTATTTCTTTCTTTTTTATCTGGGAAGCGTGGCGTCCGAGGTCATGTATGTGGCTGGGCTCGCCTATGCCTACCGGCGTGGCGATATTTCGCTGGTCTATCCGCTGGTGAGGGCGATTCCTGTACTGCTGGTTGCGGCGGTCACGATTCTGTTCGGGCTCGGCAGGACTCCGGGCAGACTGGCGCTCCTCGGAATGCTGATCATCACGCTTGGCTGTATTCTGATGCCGTTGAAGCGGTTTCGTGATTTCAAGCTTTCCAATTATATGGACTGGATCATCATCTTCATCCTGCTGGGGGCAGTCGGCACCACCGGTTATACGATTCTGGACAGCAGCGCGATGGCGTTGATCCGGCAGACAATGGAGCGGAACAATGTATCCGATCTTCTTGCGTATCTGTTCATGGTGGAAGCCGGGCTGACGGTCGGGCAGATGTTTTTCGTGGTGTCGATCAGGCGGGAGCGCGAGGAGTTCAGGCGTCTGTTTCTGCATTCCGTTTCTCCGGTTCTTGCGGGAATCTGCAGTTCCTGCGCCTATGGCCTGATTCTGTTTGCAATGGCGTATGTCACGAACGTCAGTTATATTCAGGCTTTCCGCCAGATGAGTCTGCCGCTCGGTTTTTTTGCCGGCATATTGATCCTGAAGGAATCGCACAGCACGCCCAAGGTGTTCGGGATTGTCCTGATCGTGCTGGGGTTGATTATGGTGTCTCTGGGATAAAATGAAAAAAGCCGGGTCTCCTGTGGAAGCCCGGCATTTCCGTCTTTGATATCGGGATTATTTGATCGTAAGCCTGATGTCTTTCATTTCCGTAACGGCTTTGGAATTGTTCCAGTTGACGCGGATGCAGACCTTTGCCTTGACGGCTCCCGGAGCCCACTGCCTGAAAGAGAATCCTTTGAGCAGGCTTCCCGATGCGCTTCCGCTCAGCGTCTGCCACTGATCGCTGGTTGTCAGATATCCGCCTGTGTACATTTCGCCGGCGCCTTTTCCGCCGTGCTGCCGGATATTTGTGCCTGCGGGCAGATTGACACCGGCGGATTTGGCGAGAATGATCTCCCATTCCTGCATGGATTTCTTTTTCGTCATTTTGACGGGAATCTCAAGAATATTGAAGTTCGGGAGATCCTTGAAATCCGATGAGGTGTTGCAGGCGATGACGCATGTGCTGAATTTTTTCCATTTCATCGCGTTGTTGACGACAAGAACCTTGTCCGCGGCTTTGACCGGTTTGAGAAGGACGGTATCAGTCCATGGAATGGTATCGGTGTTGATGGTCTGGATATCTTTGCCGTTCTTATCATATTGGGAGAAGCCGAAATAAAGCTTGGCGGATTCACTGCCTGCGGCTTTGAAAGACCCTGTCAGAGTATAGGTTTTGCCGGGATCAATGTCAAAGGATTCCCTGGAGACGAGGGTGACGCGGCCGCGGATTGTGAGAACTCCATTTTTCAATGAGATGTTGCGCTCGGAAACACCGGTCCACGCATCTTTTGTGTTGAATGTCATTTCCTGTGCGGAAATCGTTCCTGCCGCCAATACTGCCAGAAATAAAATGACTGTTCCTCGAAAGAACATCGGAAGCTCCTTTTTTCTATGGATTCTGTTAAAACTTGTCTTGAACCGTTGAGACAAAAATCGCTATTGATTATACTCATAAAATCTGAAACGTCAAGTGCCTTTGCTGAAAAAAAGCCGATTTTTGCTTCTTTCATGCCTGCCGTCCCTGAACGGGTGGAACCGCTGCCGGGGGATTTCGCCTCCGGCTTATGCCGTCGGATCGCAGCAGGTCAGCGGTCTGCACCATACTGTTTTGGACTTTCTTCATTGTTTGGTTTTTTCGAGCACACCGGAAAACTTTTTCAATGTGACGGGTTTCAGAAGTATGGCGGAAAAATCCTGTTGCGGGAAGTTATTGGCTGCCTCGACATCTGCTGTGACTGCTATGATTTTCAGGTGTGCCGACTCCGGGCGGGCGTGAATCGCCGCCGCCAGTTCGGCGCCGTTCATCCCCGGCATCCAGAGGTCCGTCAGGACCGCATCGACTTTTTCCTGTTTCAACAGCGCCAGCGCCTCCTCCCCTGATGCCGCCGCCAGCGGGTGCGCTCCTGATTTTTTGAGCATGGATGCGAGGACTTTGAGGTTGATCGGGACATCGTCAACGATCAGAATCCGCTGATTTTCCAATGCCGCCGTAACAACAGACTCCGCCTCCACCTCCACTGTCTTCTTATGATCGCCGTGATAGACAATTCCCGGCAGGTCCACGGTAAAGGAACTGCCGATATTTTCCCTGCTTTCCAGACGGATTACGCCGCCCATTCTCTGCACCAGACGATGTGAAATTGCCAGCCCGAGCCCGGTTCCGTTATACACATGAGTGTCACGAAGTGCATCCTGCTGGATAAACGGCTGGAAGATTGTCTTGCAGGCGTCTTTCCTGATTCCGATTCCCGTATCCGCCACGCAGATACGGAGTCTGCCCCGGCTGTGATCCTGCGGCTCGAAAGTCACAGTCAGGGAAACGGAGCCGTTTTCGGTGAATTTTACAGCGTTGCCGAGCAGGTTGAGGAGTATCTGCCGCAGCCGCAGGCGGTCCAGTTCCAGGATCGGCAGGCGGGGAGGGATCTCCTGACGGCAATCGAGGCGCTTTTCGCGTATCTTTTCGCGGAAAATTGCCACGACCTCATGAAGCAGTTCCGGAAGATTGGTCGGGGCAGGGATGATTTCCGTCTGTTCCGCTTCCAGCTTTGAGAGGTCCAGAATATCGTTGATCAGGTTCAGCAGTGAGTTGCCGGCGAGGTGGATCGCCTGCAGATATTCGGTCTGTTCCTTTGCAGACAGACGTGCATCAAGCAAAAGGTCGCTGAATCCGAGAACCGCATTCAAAGGCGTACGGATTTCATGGCTCATCGTTGCCAGGAACATGCTTTTCGCCCGATCGGCGGCCTGTGCCGCTTCCATAGCGCGCCGCAGTTCTTCTTTCTGGCGGATAATATCTGTCAGATCAATGTCCGAGGTCAGAATATAGCGGAGTTTGCCGTTGCGGTCGTAGAGAGGCTGTGCCGAAGACAGCATGTGCCTGCCGTTGAACTCATGTTCCACGCTGCATTCCTTGCCGGAGAGCAGGCAGTGACGCGCGGGGCACCATTCCGGCGGTTCCTTTGAGCCGCAGCTCACGTCATGGCATTTGTATCTGCCGGCGTTTCCGTTGGTCCATGCTTCTGAGAACTGGGGCAGACACACCTCGCGTGCTTTGGAGTTGATCATCACAATATTGTAGTCGGGGTCGCAGATCGTCAGCGGGATGGAGAGCTTTTCCACGATCTGCCTCTGCAGCGCGGCGCTGTCGGCAAGACGGCTGTTCTGGCGGTGCCGTTCATAGGCGAGCTGGTACAGACGGGTCAGATTGTGGATGATTTGCAGATAATCGCCGTCCGGAATATTGTTCCTGTCATAATCCAGGCCGATGAAGCCGTAGGGCTGCCCGTCGATCATGATCCGGTTCAGCATCCGGGCATAGACATGCTGTTTTGCCATATGGCGGAGTTCCGGCGTCCAGTCACCTTCCGGAGGGACATGATCGACGGAGTAGAAACATTCCTGTCCTGCCGCCAGCCTTGCTTTGGTTGCGGGGAAGTCATGAAGATCAATTTCAACCTTTTTATATTCGGCAAGCGATGCGGCTCCGTCGCGGCGCCAGCTGTGTTCGTGAACGGCACGGTACCCGGCTTCATCCAGATAACGGAATATGTAGCATCGGTCCGCCTGGGCGGCTCTGCCGATGAGGTCCAGGATTTCGACGACCATCTTTTCGAAGTCATTTTCCTGCAATATGCGCGTAAGCGCCTGATTGGTCAGTCTTTCCCAGTTGATGTACTGGTTCAGGTGAGCAATCATTGTTTTGCGTTCCTGTTCCAGCTGAGACTGGCGGGTGATGTCGATGCCCATGCCGATCAGGAGACGCGGGCCGTCGGGCTGCTTCACGATGGTTTTGATCGTTCTGACGGTGCGCGGTTTGGCGTCATTGTGCAGGATTTCTTCCGTATCAAGTGTCTGTCCCGATTGAAGAACCGTCCGGTCGTCTTTCTTGAATTTCTCCGCGGCGGCGGTGTCTTCCCGGAAAATTTCATCGTCGGTATGTCCGATGATCTCGTCTTCACTGTGTTTTGCCAGCGCCTGGAAATGACGGTTGCCTGCGAGATACCGGAATCCGTCATCGACGTTTTTGACGAAAATGAATCCGGGCAGATGGTTCATAATGGTTTCGAGGAGCTGGAGATTGCCTCGGTAGCGGAGTTCATTTTCCTTGAGACGGGTAATATCCTGAATCACGCCGAAAATCTCATCTTTTCCGCTGGACTCGTTCCGTCCGCGACGCATCCAGAACTCGAAGTGCCGCCGGGGATGTCCGGGGGCGGTGGTGTAACTGACTTCAAATTCCTCGATATCGCCGCAGGAGAGCGCATTCCATTTTTCTTTCAGGATAACGAGGTCGGCAGGGGCGATCCAGCGTTCGGGAAGCATGGTTTTTCCATTTTCCTCCGGCCAGTAGTCATTCCCGAGACGCGAATATTTGAGCTTTCCGTCCGGTTCGCAGGTGAAATAACTGAATTTCGCCATTTTTCCGGCATTTTCGAGAATCAGGTCATTGAGGCGCAGCTTGTCGCGTTTTTCATATTCGTCAGTCACGTCGCGGAACACCAGAACCCCGCCGGAAATTTTCCCCTCGCGGTCACGGATGGGGGCGGCGCTGTCGGCAATATGATAACGCTTGCCTGACCGTGAGATCAGGTCGGTATGGTTGGCAAGTTCGACGATTCTGCCTTCATTCAGGGCGCGGGATAGCGGGGATTCTATCGGCTTTTCATCCCGATAGCTGATGATGTTGAAAATCTTTTGAAGTTTCTGCCCCAGGACTTCCTCCTGCGCATAACCGGTCAGAGTTGCGGCGATGGGATTCATGAATGTGATCCGTTCCTCCTCGTCGGTGGCGATTACGGCATCGCCGATGGAGTGCAGCGTCAGGCGGAACCGTTCCGCCATCAGCGCCATCTGACGGTGCGCTTCATGCAATTCCGTGACATCGACGGAGACACAGACGACTGCTTTGGCATGAAACAGGGAATCGTCGTTCAGCAACACTAAGGTAAGCTGGCGGTCTTTGTCGCCGGAGTGGTATTCCAGGCGGATTTCCCCGCTGCTGCCGTCTGCCAGACGGGGAAGCTCGCTCCGAATCCGGTCCGCAAGACTTCCCAGTTGATTGAGATGGGTGAGCTCCTGCGGCACGATTTCATCGGGATCCGGGATGTGGGAAAACAGTACTTTGCCGGACAGGTCCAATACTGCCACGCGGACCGGAAGTTTATCGACAAGCCCTTTGACCTGCCGGATCATGCGTTTATAGTAATAGATGCGGAAGATGGTACTTTGAAACAGCAGCAGAACAACGATGCCGGAGGCCAGCAGTTCGATCCAGTATTTCCGGAAAAAATTTTCCGGTACATTGAGCAGTTCCAGATCCTTCGGCAGATTTGCCCGTTGGATGCCGTAACGTGCAAGGGCTTTATAGTCAAGAACCTTGCGCGGCGGAATGTGCTGAATGGGAATGGTGGATGCTCTTTCCCCGCTGAAAATACGCTCCGCCACTTCTCCGCCGCGTGTTCCCAGATCGCGGCCGGAGATGAGAATGCCGCCGACGGCACCAGCGTCCAGTTGATTCCATTGACGGCCGAGGATCATTCCCTTGAATTTTTCCGGCAGGTTCCGGAGAACCCTGTTTGCATCAGAGAATTCTTCTTTGACACTGCTCCATGAATAGAAGAAAAGCAATGTGTCCTCCGGCATTTCCCGCAGTTTTTCCTCCAGTTCCTTCAGTGAATGTTCCGTACCGCTGAAAATCTCAAGCCGGACCGGCGGAGCGATTGCGGCATTTTCCCGCAGGCGTTTCTGATATTCTCTCGCTTCCGCCGAGGCGCCTGCCATGATGACCGCATGACGGGCATGGGGCTTCAATTGCAGCCCCAGCTTTACTACGGAATAAGGGCGGATCATTGAAACGACGCCTGTCATCGGCATATTCGGCGGGCGTTTTCCCATCAGGTCGCCGAGATAGTTGATAATCAGAAGCGGCGTTTCCTGCGGTACAGACAGTTTCCCGTCGAAAAACAGGTCGGCGGCGTCATTTCCATTGGTGACGATCAGGTCGTAGTAAGTATTTTTCAGAAGTTCCTGCAAACGTCTGACCGTTTGAAGCGGCGGTTTGACATCCAGTGTTCCGCGGACGTCAAGCTCCTGATAATCGTAATGTGCATTGATCTTGCGCTTGGACAGATATTCCTGAAACCCGGCATTCAAGTCGCGTGTCCACGGTTCAATGGAACTGTAACTGTTGATGATCAGAATGCGTTTCGGTGGCGTTGTCGCTCCGGAAAGCGGCAAAAAATGAAAAAAAAGCAGAATAACAGGCAGTAGTATCAGATTTCCGGCGGATACCGGAAAAAATGACCTCCGGCTTTTTCTCAGACTGCCGCAAATAAAAGAATGGAATATTCCAAATGTATGTGTCATGGCGGATTACTCTATCCCGGTCTGTATTTTTTGATGATTTTGTTTCATGAGCATAGAAGAAATAACTCATAAAGATAATGCATATTGCAAAAAAAATCAAGAACCGGCAGAGATAAAACACGAAATCCGCATATTCCGTCTGCAGAAACGGAAAAAGATCCGGAGAGGAAACTCATCCGGATCTTTGCTGTCAGGTTTTCAGAACGGTTTATTTGACTTCGAGAGAAATATCCTTGACTTCAGCCGTTGCATTTTTGTTGCCCCAGTTGACAAGCATGATGACCTGCACTTTGGCGGTTCCCGGTGCAAACTTCACGTAGTTGAAACCGCTCTTGGCAATGTCCTTCGCGGAACCGGAAAATGTTTTCCAGGTGCCGGTCAACTGTCCGTAGCCGCCGGTGTACATGTAGCCGCCGTTGGCATGCTGGCGGACTTTGGTGCCGGAGGCAAGATCGACCATGAGCGGTTTGGAGAACGTGAGGAGCCATGCCTCTCCTTCCTGTTTCACCTCTTTGACCGGACACTGTGCAATATTGAAGTTCGGCAGATCGCTGAAAGACGGATCGGTGTTATAGGCAAATCCAAACCACTGATTGACTCTCCATTTGGAGCCGTCTTTGACTTTGATGCTTGTATCGCCTTTCTTTGCGGGGGCGACAAGTTCCGTATCCGTCTGTGCTACGATCGCAGCAGAGATGCAGGGAATGTTTCTGCCGTTTTTATCGAATTGATTGAAACCGAAATAAAACATGGATTTTTCCGTTCCGTCCGTCTTTGCCGTTGCTTTGAGAACATAAGTCCTGGAGGGGTCGACATCGAACTTTTTTACCGTCATCATATTGGTCGAGCCGGTTACTTTGAATACGCCGTCCGCCATGGTGACGTTCTGCTTCGGCTGGCAGTTCCAGTCTGCGAGCGTGTTGAATGTTGTTGTCTGGGCGGCAAGCGTGCCGGCTGTGAGTACTGTAAGTGCTCCCAGCATTCCTTTGATTGCCATTGTGCTCATTGTAGTTCTCCCTTTATGATTGTTTTAGTTGATAAAACGGGTTTCTTGTGATGATAATAACATGAATGCAGGATTTTTGCAAGATGCTGCAATCGTCTTTCCCTGATAAAAAATGTTGTTTTTCTGGAATTTTCTTGCCGTTATGACCCCGGCGGGGTAATTTTTCAGTATAGCGGTATAGTCTTGAACTGGAAAATAATCCGTCTTTCCTGTCCTTCGGAGTCTCTCCTGTCTATCCCGTTCTTTTGAAATGATACATTGATGATCCGCTTTCACAAAACTATGGAGCCGCTCTTTTTTGCGGCAGAAAGGAACACAATGAAGGTCACACCAGAAATCCTGAAAGCCCTGAACCGTGCGAAAGATTATTATGGCAACACCACGCAGTTGGCGAAACATCTCGGCATTGCACACAGTACGATTTTATTCTGGTTCAGCGGGAAGACAAAAAATATCAGCGGACAGCTCTGGTGCAGGCTTCTGAAAGAGGAACTGGCTCCTTTCATGGCGGATTCCGACGAAAAAAGAAAAGAGCAGGGGCGGAAAGAGGTTTATTGTGTTTCCTGCACTCAATTCATGCAGTTTGATCCTACGATGGAATCTCCTTGCCATTTTGCAGAAAGTCATGGCTCGGCAATTAATTTTTTGGGGGATTCATACCCTCCTGTCGGGTTGGCTTTGAAGCGGAAGAATGTGTGAGCATTCTTCTCGGGTCAAGGGCTTTGCCCTTGTCGTGGTCCAGCGGCGAACCGCTGGTCGCGCAACGCGCGAAATCTCCGCCCGGAGCGGTCCAAACCGCTCACTGGCGAGAACTTTTCTTCTGAAAAGTTCGAGAGCTCCGGGCGCTCTCCTGTGGTCATGCATTTCCGGCGGCTCTCGAAGCTCCGCTTCTCGTCCTTGAGCGAGTGGAACCGCCGCCGGAGAGATTTCGCCTCCGGCGACCAACTTATGCAGTTGGATCGCAGCAGGTCAACGACCTGCACCATACGATTTCGGGCTTTCGTTATTGGTTTTGGCTTTCTGATACCCCACTGTTTACGGTACGGCGATTGATTTTTCGGATAAGAAATCTGTGGCGCTGCGGCTTGACGGCAGCGTTGAATTCGGACATTTTCCTTTCGATACCTGTTTCGTCATTTCCTGCGACGAATATCCGCAGGACAATCAGATCGTAATCCTGAAAATGCGTTCCGGCGAGATTCTGGTCCGCCTCTTTCTCAAACAGGAAGAAAAGGTTCTTCTGAAACCCGTTATACGGGGCGGAAAAGGTTTTGCGGTGGCCGCTTTCCGAAAATGCACAGAAAATACTCTGGATTTTCCCCGTTTCTTCCATTCTTTTCAGGTCTTGAAGCCGGCGGACAGGAAAATAAAAAACGGTCCGCATGGGATTTACGCGGACCGTTTTTCTGCTTTCTCTGAAAACAGCTCAGATTTTCAGCCATTTTTCGTCAATGCCGGAAACTTTCCAGTAAGCTTCCGCCATATAGATCGCATCCAGGAGAGCACAGCGTGTCATGGCTTCGATGACAGGATAGATTCTCGGAAGCAGCGTCGGGTCACGGCGCGTGATCGGGGAAAGAATGACGTCTTTCATTTCTTTGACGTTGACCGTATGCTGGGGAACGGAAACGGTCGGGGTCGGTTTGACGGCACAGCGGAAACGGATGTCCTCCCATGTCGTGATGCCGCCGAGGATGCCGCCCGCATGATTGGTTTTGAAACGGACCTTGCCGGTTTCCGGATCGACGTAAGCCGCATCGTTGCTCTGGCTGCCGAGCATGTTGGCGACTTCAAAACCTGCGCCGAATTCAATTCCCTTGATTGCGCCGATGGAGCAGACCGCATGTGCGAGAAGCGCGCTCATCTTGTCGAACACCGGCTCTCCGAGGCCTGCCGGAACTCCGTGTGCGATACATTCGATGATGCCGCCCGCCGTATCGCCTGCGCCTTTGATCTTCATGACGTCCTCTTTCATCTTTTCCGCGAGGGCGAGATCGGGGCAGTTGATTTCATTTTTCCTGTAATTGGCTTTGACTTCCTCATAAGAGAGGTCGTGATCGACTTTCAAGCCGTGAGAAGCTATGGTGTAGGCGACAACGTCGATTCCCATTTTTTCGAGGATTGCCTTGGCGACGGCGCCGCCGGCGACACGGCTGGCGGTTTCACGTCCGCTGGCGCGTCCCGCACCGACCCAGTCGGCATGTTCGCCGTATTTTTTGAAGAAACCGTATTCAGCGTGCCCGGGACGGATCTCATCCTTGTAACCGCGGTACTGATCAATATGTTCGTCCTGAATGTCGTTGTTGGGAATGATCATGCCGACGGGAGCGCCGGTGGTGAGATCGTTTTCCATGACGCCGGAGAAGATATAAACGCGGTCCTTCTCTTTTCTGGGGGAATCCAGCGGAGTCTGACCGGGTTTGCGCTTGTCCAGTTCCGCCTGAACAAGTTCCGATGTAATCTTGATTCCTGCGGGAACACCGTCAACGATGGTGATGAGCCCGCCGTAGAGTTCCTGAGGGATATTGGGGTTTTTCCGGAATCCGCCGGAGTAGGATTCTCCGCTGCAGGTGATTCTGAAAAGTCTGCCGAAAGTGTTGCCGAACATAAGAGGTTCCTTTCTCATTAAAAACTTTAAGGATATAATATAGCATCGTTTGCAAGCATGGCAAGATGCGAAAGCCGACAAAAACGGTAAGTTTTTGCAAGGAAACGGGGAGAGGCTGGGAGTTAAGAGTTAAGAGTTAAGAGTTAAGAGTTGTATGACTCAGGAGTAATGTCTTTTCTCTTAATCATCTGTCCTGTCTGTCTTATTTTTCAGGATTCAGGGGAGTGATATCACGTGCTTTTCTCTGCTTTTCATGGAAGTTGGAGTTGCAAATACGGAAAATATTAGTATATTATATAATTTCGCACGCTGTGCCGAAGTTTGCAATGGAATTGAAAAACGTTGAAAAGAGGGGCAGAACGAGCGTTTTTATGTATTATTTACAAAAAAAAAGCACTTTTTTTACGGTTCATCACTGGATTTTCCGGTATGTCCGCATTATATTATGTGCTCTGTTTGCACAGTTGTATCTGACAGCAGCCGAGGCTGACCCTAAGAAACAATCGGATGCAATGGTGCAGAAAGCTGACCGGAAGACGGTGGACGAGCTGAGAAAAGAGCTTGCAGCCGTTAAAAGCGAAGCTGAGAAAAAGCTTGTGGATTTGCAGATGGAATTGAAGCTTGTAAAGCAGGAAAATTCCGTGATCCGCAAGGAGCTGCTTGAAACTCTTGATAAATTTTCGATGCAGGCTGAAAAGCTGAAGCGCTATGAAATGAGTGCGGCAGCTGTTGTCGAATCCATGAGGCCGACATATGTCGGAAGCAGGGAGGAGGAGTCAGCCGAGTCACTGAGAACTGTTATGCAAAGCTCAGCTGCATTAGCGTCGGCAACCGCGTCACTGTGTGATGAAGTTCTGAAATTGCTTGAGAATTCATCTCTTGACCCTGTTTTGTCCGCTAAGCTGAGATTACGAATCGACAGTCTCAAGAAAGAAGTCCGGAATATTGCTATCCTCAATGTCCCACCTATGCCACCTGACGGTTTTGCTTCCTGCAGGGTTTTGAATTTGGACGAGAAACTGAACGCGGTTGTTTTATCAGCGGGTTACAGGAACGGAGTCAGGGCGGGAATGCTGTTGCGGTCTTCGGATGGAAAAATCGTCATGCAGGTGGTTGCGCTGAAGAACTTCACGAGCGCTGCTCTGGTGACGAAAGGCAGTATCAGATCCGTCGGCATCGGAATGGAGGCATTTGCGACAAGCAATGTTGGCAAGTAAACAAAATCGACATGAAACATAAAACAACGTAACAAGCGAGAAAAGCATTATGGAAGTTCGGGCGATTACAAGATATGTCCGGATATCGCCGTCCAAGGCGGCCGAGATTTCCCGTCTGATTCAGGGAAAAACGGTCACGGAGGCGCTGGCGATTGTGGAGATTAGTCCGAGAAAAGCCGCAAGGCTGTTCGCCAAGACACTGAAAAGTGCCATTGCGAACGCGGAAAACAGTGACAAGAATCCGATGAAAAAGGAGACGCTGAAAGTCAAGAAGGCTGCGGCGGATCCGGGGCCGATGTTGAGGAGATATCGTCCGAAAGCTCGCGGTATGGCGGGAAGAATCAGAAAACGCATGAGCCACTTTACAGTAGTGCTCACAGACGAATAATAGAAAGGGGCAAGTTGTGGGTCAGAAGGTAAATCCTATCGGGCTAAGGTTAGCCCTGAACAAGAACTGGAGTTCTCGCTGGTTCGCCGCAAAGGCGAATTACGGTGATTGGCTCCACGAAGATTTGAAGATTCGTAAATTCATTAAAAAGAACTTCAATCATGCCGGCATCTCCAAGATCATGATCGAACGCTACAGCAACAATGTGCGCGTCACGATCCTTGCTGCACGTCCGGGTCTCTTGATCGGACGCAAAGGCGCGGAGCTCGAAACCTTGAGAGAATCCGTAGCAAAACTGTTGAAGGGTCGCGAAGTGATCCTCGACGTAGTGGAAGTGAAACAGCCGGAAACAAATGCGCAGCTGGTTGCCGAGAACATCGCATCCCAGCTTGAGAGGCGAATCGGTTTCCGCCGCGCGATGAAGAAAGCCATCCAGACAGCGATGGAGCTCGGTGCGGAAGGCATCAAGATTCAGTGCTCCGGACGTCTCGGCGCCGCCGAACTCGCACGCACAGAACAGTATAAAGAGGGCAGAACCCCTCTGCACACGCTGAAAGCCAATATCGACTACGGATTCACGGAAGCGAATACGACCGCCGGAAAAATTGGTGTAAAAGTTTGGATTTGTCATAAAGAAGCCATGGAGGATATGCAAAATGCCGTTAATGCCAAAAAGAGTAAAGCACAGAAAGGTGCAGCGCGGTAACAACGCCGGGCTGTCACAGAGGTGCAATCAGTTAGACTTCGGCGATTTCGGACTGCAGACCATGGAACGGTCTCAGTTGACCGCCAACCAGATTGAAGCTGCGCGTGTTGCGATTACCCGACACATGAAGCGCCGCGGCAAAGTCTGGATCAGAGTGTTCCCTTACAAACCCTATACCAAGAAACCCTTGGAAGTCCGTATGGGTAAAGGAAAAGGCGCCGTTGAATATTGGGTGGCTCCGATCAAGCCGGGCAGAATGCTCTTCGAGATCAGCGGCTGCTCCGAAGCGGTTGCCAAGGAAGCAATGAGCCTTGCAGCTGCCAAGCTGCCGGTCAAGTGCAAATTCATTATCCGTCACGGCGTCGTGGCGTAATGAAGTAAGGGTGATGCTCATGAAAATGAAATTGTTCAAAGATATGACGGATGCGGAACTCGACAGCAAGATTGCTGAGCTGAGAAAAGAGAAATTCAACACTCGCGCTCAGGCAAAATCCGGACAGAACGAGAATCCCGCAAAGATGAAAGGGCTCCGCAAGGATCTTGCAAGAGCTCTTACGGAAAAGAAAATCAGAAGCGCCGCTCCGGCGAACGCCTGATTCAACCTCAACTAATAGAAATATTAAGAAAACGGATACTGAGCCATGAACGAGATCAGCAGCACTACAGAAAGCGTGCGCGGAAATCGCAAGAGCAGAGTTGGACAGGTGGTAAGCGATGTTCAAAGCAAGACCATTGTCGTTGAAGTAGAGAGTCGCTCTCCGCACAAAAGATATAAAAAAGTTGTAAAATCACGCAAGCGTTATGCCGCGCATGACGAAACAAATCAAGCTAAGGTCGGCGACATGGTCAGAATCGGAGAAACCAGGCCCCTCAGCAAGAACAAACGTTGGCGCTTGATTGAAATTATCAGCCACGCCGAATAAGGCCGCTTTCCGAAGGAGATTGAAACATGATACAAATGCAGACCAATTTGGAAGTAGCCGACAACTCCGGTGCGAAACGGATCACTGCCATTACCATTCTCGGGCAGAAGAGACGTTATGCCAGGATCGGCGATATCGTTACTGCCGCTGTAAAGGAAGCAATTCCCGGCGGAGCAGTAAAAAAAGGTGAAGTCGTGAAGGCTGTGATTGTCAGAACCGCTGCGAAGATCAGCCGTCCTGACGGATCCTACCTCAGATTCGATAAGAATTCCGCGGTGATCATCGATAATGAAAAGAACCCGAAAGGAACTCGTATTTTCGGCCCGGTGGCACGCGAGCTCCGTGAGAAGAACTTCATGAAAATTATATCACTCGCTCCGGAGGTGCTCTGATGTTTTCTGAAAAATGCGCCAAAAAGTATCACGTGAAAAAGGGTGATGCCGTTGAAGTGATCAGCGGCGAATGGAAGAAGGAAACCGGCAAAATCGTTGCCGTTCTTAAGAAGAAGGACCGTGTAGTCCTCGAGATGCAGGACATTCCTCAGGAGAAGCTTGCTGCCAGACTTGGCAAAAAGACGATCAAGAAGAGTGCTGCAAACCCGAAGGGCGGGCTCGTAGACCGCGCGGTCTCCGTCCATGTGTCAAACGTCAGAAAAAAAGACTGACACGAACATACTGAGATCGGAGTAATCGAAAAATGTCAGACATGAAAAAGAAGTACAACGAAGAGGTTGTACCGGCCCTCACGAAATCGCAGGGCTACAAAAACGTAATGCAAGTGCCGAAACTGAAGAAGATAGTCATCAGCATGGGCATTGGCTCCAAAATGGAAAAAGATGCTTTCACGGAAGCCAAGAACATTCTTACGGCAATCGCCGGACAGCTTCCTGTTGTTACGAAAGCCAGAAAGAACGTAGCGAACTTCAAACTCAGAGTTGGTATGCCTGTCGGCCTTATGGTCACGCTCAGAGGCAATATCATGTATGAGTTTCTCGACCGCCTGGTCCACAACGCGCTCCCCCGCGTCAGAGACTTCCGCGGCATTCCGAAAAAGGGATTCGACCACGTCGGCAACTACAATCTGGGTATGCCCGATGTGTCCGTCTTTACTGAAGTGGATCTTGACAAGCTCAAATATCCGCTCGGACTCAATATCACAATGGTTACCAGCGCGAAGACTGATGCAGAGGCCAAAGAGCTCCTTTCTCTGCTGGAAGTCCCGTTCGCTCGTTAATAGGAGATTCATAACATGGCTAAGAAAAGTCTTATTGCCAAGCAGAAACGCCCTGCGAAGTTTTCTTCCAGAGCTTATAATCGCTGCCAGGCATGCGGTAGGCCGAGAGCTTATATACGTAAATTCAAACTTTGCAGAATCTGCTTCAGAGAGATGGCCCTCAGCGGTCAGATCCCCGGAGTGGTGAAGGCAAGCTGGTAACAGAAGGAAGGTTGCACAAAATGAGCATGCAGGATCCTATATCTGATATGTTGACGCGCCTTCGCAACGGCTCCATGGCTATGCAGAAGGAAGTTGCCATCCCCTCTTCGAAACTCAAGGTTGCTATTGCAAAGGTCCTTGAAGAAGAAGGATACATCAAAGGTTTCCGTGTCGACGGAGATGTCAAGAAGACTCTGTTCGTCGAGATGAAATATTTCCAGCGCCGCTCCGTCGTCGAGGGCCTTGAGAGAGTTTCCAAACCTTCTTGCAGACTTTACTGCGGAAGCAAGGACATTCCGAAAGTGAAAGACGGACTTGGCATCGCCATTCTCTCCACTCCGAAGGGGATTCTCAGCGGCAGAAATGCTGAAAAACAAAACGTCGGCGGAGAAATTCTCTGCTACGTTTGGTAATAACGCGAGGTCATAGAAATGTCACGTATCGGCGTAAAACCCATTACAATCCCGGCGGGTGTGAAAGTTACGGTCAATGGTCAGGATGTTGCCGTCGAAGGCAAACTTGGCAAACTTGCTTATACTCTTCCCGCGAATATCGCAGCTGTTGTGGACGGCTCTGAAGTCAAAGTGTCCCGCAAAGAGGATGCCGATGAGCTGAAAGCCATGCACGGCCTGGCGCGCAGCCTTGTCAAAAACATGGTAGTCGGCGTCAGCGAAGGTTATAAGAAAGAGCTCCAGATCGTCGGCGTCGGCTACAAAGCCACGCTGGCTGGAACGAAGCTCACTCTGAACCTCGGTTATTCCCACGCTATCGTTTATGATGTTCCGGCAGGACTCAAACTCACCGTCACGGACGGCGTGAAGATCCTGATCGAGGGCGCTGACAAGCAGCTCGTCGGTGAGGCCGCCGCCCGCATCAGAAAATTCAAGAAGCCGGAGCCCTACAAAGGCAAAGGCGTCAGATACTCTGATGAACATGTTGTCATCAAGCCTGGCAAAACCAATGCGTAATAGCTGAAAGAGATAGTGTATTATGTATAAGACATCAAAAGAAAAAAGAGTCAGACGCCACCTGAGACTTCGCAATAAGATACAGGGCACGGCGGCAAGACCGCGTCTCTCGGTTAGTATTACTGCGAATAATATGTATGTTCAGTTCATTGACGACGATGCGGGTGTTACCCTTGCATCCATGTCAACGCTTTCCGAGGCTTTCAAAGTTCTCAATCTGAAGAGAAACGTTGAAGCCGCAAAAGCGCTGGGCAAACTCGCTGCTGAAAAAGCCAAGGAAGCCGGAATCACAACAGTTGTTTTCGACCGCGGCGGATTTCAGTATCACGGCAAAGTCAAAGCGCTGGCCGAGGCTGCGCGCGAAGTCGGATTAATCTTCTGAGGAGCAACAAATGGCTATTGAAAAAGAAATCAAAGGAAAAGAGACTGCTCCCGCCGGGGAACAGACTCTCGTTACCTACCAGACCGCTGAAAACAGTGAGTATGGTGAAATTGTTCTGAGCATCAACCGTTGCTCCAAAGTCGTCAAGGGCGGCCGTAACTTCAGTTTCGGCGCTCTGGTCGTCGTCGGCGATAAGAACGGCAAAGTCGGCTACGGATACGGCAAGGCGAACGAAGTTTCCGATGCAATCAGAAAAGGCGGCGAGGCCGCCAAGAAGAATATGATCTCCGTTCCCCGCAGGGGACTGACGGTTCCCCACTCTGTGACCGCGAAATACAGCGGATCCAGTGTTCTGATCCGTCCGGCTTCCGAAGGAACAGGCATGATCGCCGGCGGCACCATGCGCGCTGTTCTCAGCCTTGCGGGTGTCGTTGACGTTCTGACGAAATCTCTGGGCTCCAGCAATCCGTCCAACGTTGTGAAAGCGACGTTCAAGGCGATCAAGATGATGCAGTCCAAGGAACAGGTTCTTGAGAAACTTGGTAAAATCTAATATCTAAATCGGGAATATTACAATGAGACTTCATGAATTAGCACCGACACCCGGTTCCAAGAAGCGCAGAATGCGCGTTGGAAGAGGCGACGGTTCGGGTTGGGGCGGAACAGCCGGACGCGGCCACAAAGGTCAGCGTTCCCGTTCCGGAGCTTCCATCAGACATCACTTTGAAGGCGGTCAGACTCCGACATTCAGACGTCTGCCGAAAGTCGGATTCAAGAGCGGCGTCAAGACAATTTTCAACGTTGTCAACCTTGCTGCAATTGAAAAGGCTTTTGAAGCTGGTGCCGAAGTGGACGAGACTTCTCTCAGAATGAAAGGTGTCCTCGGCAAAGCCAAGGCTCCCCTGAAGATTCTGGCGGAAGGCGAGATTACAAAAGCAGTCAAAGTCAAAGCGAACTACTTCTCTGCCGCTGCCAAAGAGAAAATCGAAAAGGCCGGCGGTTCCTGCGAAGTCGTAGCTCTTTAAACTTGTCAATGGCGCGAGGCGCCGGGAAAGAGGATAAATGTTTTCAGCATTTATAAATTCGTTCAAGATAAAAGAACTTAGAACTCGTATTTTATTCACGGCCGGAATCCTGATACTTTGCCGTGTCGCTGCCAACATTCCCTGTCCCGGCGTTGATACGGCCAATCTCGACGTATATTTTACAAAACTGGGTGAAGAGTCCGCTACCGGGCAGTTCCTCGGAATGTTTGATCTGTTCAGCGGCGGCGCTCTTCAGCATTTTGCCATCGGAGCGCTCGGTATCATGCCGTACATTTCGGCATCGATTATCATGCAGCTTCTTACTCCGGTGGTGCCTTCCTTGGAGAAGCTCCAGCGGGAAGGCGAAGTCGGACGCGGCAAGATCAATCAATATACCCGTTACCTGACGATCGTGATCTGTCTGGTTCAGGGTGCGATGGCGGCGGTTGCCATGACCAATCCCACAAGGCTTGGGCTCCCCGCTCCCACGCTTCCGCTGGTTTCCAATGCCGGAGTCGGATTCATCATCATGTCCATGATCATTCTTACCGCCGGAACCATGGTTCTGGTATGGCTTGGCGAGAGAATTACGGAAAACGGCATCGGCAACGGTGTGTCGATCATCATCACGGCGAACATCATTGAGCGTCTTCCGCAGTCGCTGATGGCTCTCTTTGAGATGATGAACAGCGGTTTTTCCGCATCCGGCACAAGATTCCGTCTGGTTCACCTCCTGCTTCTCTTCGTCATTTTTGCAGCAGTTACCGCGCTGACGGTCCTGTTGACACAGGGACAGAGGCGTGTGCCGATTCAGATGGCGAAACGTATTGTAGGCAACAAGATGAGCGGCGGTACGACTTACATGCCCTTGAAGGTCAATTTCCCCGGAGTTATGCCGATCATCTTTGCAGGCGCGATCCTGATTTTCCCGCCTGTGCTTTTCCAGATGATCCCGAATGAGACGGTCCGCTCTTTTGCGGTCTATTTCCAGCATGACAGCTACTCCTATATGACGATCTACGGTCTGCTGATCCTGGCGTTTTCCTACTTCTGGGTTGCCAATATGTTCAACCCCGTCCAGATTTCCGACAATCTGAAGAAAGAAGGCGCCTATATCCCCGGCATCCGTCCCGGAAAGCCGACTGCGGACTTCCTTGATTCCACGATGACGAAGGTGACTTTTGCCGGTGCGATTTTCCTGACGGCGCTGGCGGTTTTCCCGATGCTGCTCACGAAGTGGCTCAAAATCCCCTATCAGATTGCTTCTTTCTTCGGTGGAACAAGTCTTCTGATTATCGTGGGTGTGACGATCGATACGTTGAGTCAGATGGAATCCCACCTCGTGATGAGAAACTATGACGGCTTCCTCCAAAGGGGGCGGATCAAGAGCAGACGAGGCTGAGTTTCTGATAAGAGTGTGATTGAAAGACCGGATGTTGATTCCGGTCTTTTTTTATCGGAGCTTATTATGACAAATTTCAAAAGATACAGTGAACTGCCGTTTATTGCGGTGATCGTTCCTCCCGGGGCATTTGCATATTCCGCACCTCGTGTTACGCTCTATTTCAATGCTCTGAGGCGCGGCGGAGCGCTGCCCTTTGCACTTCCTCTGACACAGGATGAGGAGCTGCTTGCCTCTCAACTTGCCGGTGCGGACGGACTGCTGATTTCCGGCGGCATTGACATTGATCCTGAATTATATGGGGGGAAGCGGGACCGGCAGGTCAGTTATGAACCGGAATTCGATCTGTATGGGAAATCTGTTTTCCATGCTGCCCTCCGGAGCGGAATGCCGATTCTTGGAATCTGCCGGGGACTTCAGATCATGAATGTGTCTTCCGGCGGTACACTGATTCCCGATCTTGAGGGGCACCGGGACGGCGTCACGCATCCTTTGACAGTCGTATCGGGAGGACTTGCGGAAATACTGGGGGGAAGGGATGTCACAGTCAACAGCTTTCATCATCAGGCGGTGGATCGTCTTGGAGAGGGTTTCCGGGTTGCCGCCATGAGTGACGATGGATATATTGAGGCGATTGAATATGAGGGGGACTCATTTGCCGTTGGAGTGCAATGGCATCCGGAACGAATGGAGGATGCCGGGACTCTGGCGTTTTTCCGTGAGTTCACCGGACAGTGTGTCCAATATAAAAACCGGTAATCAATTACAGTTTCCTAAAAGGCAGGAGCGGATATGAGCGAATATAAGGAGTTGTTGTATCGTCTGATCGAGTGCCGTCCGGTGACGGCGGATGTCTCCGCAGTGAATCAGGCGGAGAACGTGATGCGGGATTTTCTGGAATCGCGCGGACTTTATTGCACGATGGAAGTGATCGACGGGAGGCAGACTCTCTATGCGTCCACACGTCCGGGAAAGGTGCAGGATGTGCTTCTGAATGCGCATCTGGATGTAGTTCCTGCCAATGATGAGAACCAATTCACCCCTTGTGAGAAGGATGGCTGGCTCTATGCGCGTGGCGCGGGGGATTGCCTCGGCAACGCTGTCTGTATCGCGCGCTTCCTCTGTGAGAACAGGGATGCGTTCCATATCGGGGCGGTTTTCACCGGCGATGAAGAGACCGGCGGGGAAACGACGCGCGGCATGGTGGAACGCGGCTACGGAGCGACAAAAGCTGCGCTGGTGCTTGACCACGGTGGGGATTACAATATCACGTATGCGCAAAAGGGAATCCTGATTCTGAAAGTGACCGCCCGGAGTCATGGCGGACATTCTTCCGCGCCGTGGGCTTTCAGAAATCCGGTTGATATGTTGACGGATGCTTATCAGAAGCTGCGTAAGGAGTGGGGCAATCCGGTTTCGGAGGAGGATTGGAGAAACTCGATGGCACCATGCGTAATCGCCGGCGGAGACGCAGAGAACCGGATACCGGATACCGCTGAGATGGTCCTGAACTTCCGTTATGTAGCGGATGAGGATTATCAGAAGATCATTGATCTTGTGACAGCCACGGGGCTTGAGGTTTCCGTTTTGAGAACCTGTCCGCCGGTTTCAAACGATATCAATGCTCCCGCCTTGCAGTTGCTTCAACAGGCATTTCAAAGTGTTCTGGCGCATCCGGTCAGGTTCATACGGATGTGCGGAGCCACGGATGCGCGGCATTTGAGAGCGCTCAACATTCCGGTTGCGATTATCGGCACCGAGGGAACCGGAGCGCATTCCGCGGAGGAGAAGCTCAAGCTGGAATCAATCGATACCTGCCGGAAAATATTGAAGGAATATTTGACACTTTTACAGTCGGATTGTCACTGAATATTCCTTTGCGGAGTCTTCGGGGAAGGCAGTAAAGACAGTTTCAAAAGCCGTTTTTGAGCTCCTCTCTTGTGAATTCCCCGACTTCATCCGGTCCGTGTGCGTAACAGAACAGCGCCGCGATATAAACTTTTTCCGCGGCAAGGACTGCAAGAGCAAACACTGCAATCAGGATTATTTCTGCGGATATAAGGGTGAGAATGGCAGGACGGGTTGTGCCGGATGGGGGAATTCCTCCGATTGCCATTGCCGTCAGGAATGGAATGGCGAAAATCAGGAGAAGCAGGAGGAGTTTCAGAACGAGGAGTCCTTTGAAATCGCCTTTTGTATGCCAGATATGTTCAATCGTAGTTCCGACACGGTTCCGGATCACGTCCGGTTCTTCTGCTTCCTCATCGCAGATTATGGTCGGGACGGCAAACACATTGCCTTTTCCCTGCCTGAAAAAATTCAGACCCCATCGGAACAATGCCTTCCGCTTGATGAAGGCAAAAAGGAGTCCGCGTTTGATCAGAATCCCGTCATTGCCGAATCCCCGGATCATTTCGCTGTAAAAGATGCCGAGCAGGAAGGCGGAAAGGATACGGCAGACCAGGACTCCGGCTGTTGCCGTAAACAGGAGTATGACCACGGGAAAGACGATTTCCACCGTGTCGAATGCCGGCTTTTCCGGATCCGGAAACAACAGGAGAATCAGATTTGCAATCTGTTTTGCCGCGATTCCGTAAAGCAGCAGGCGCAGAAATGCTTCCGGAACCAGCAGATTCAACAGCCTGCGATTCTTTTTCAGGACGCGCAGGGACTTTATGAAGATACTCCATTCGAGGCGCAGACGGTTCATTTTCACCTCATGTGAATATTTTCTTTCAGAAAGTCGTGATAACCGGCGGCTTCAAGCAGTTCTTTCCTGCGCAGGAAACCATGCCAGTCCTTCTTTTCGGCAGGACTCCATGCACACTCGGAATAGGCGGCGAGACGCGGCAGGAGCTTCTGCATGACGCGCCATTCGGGAACGGTTTCCGTCCAGAGACAGGCTTCCGGCCCGAGAATCGTGTCTTTGAGTCTGTCCTCCCAGATGACATACGGGTCTGCCATATAAATGCCCCTTTCGGACAGTTCGAACATCCACGTTTCAAACGGTTCGCTGAGGTTTGCCGGATAGTCGAAATAAAATGAATTATGCACGGAGTAGACGACCTTGTTTCCGTTCGGAGCCACACGGAGCGGTTCACGGATGTCCAGCCATGACTGAATGATCGTATCCGCGGGATAGGTCTGCCCGGAACAGGTGCCCCAGAGCATGGGGGTGCGCCCCTGTTCGACGATGAAGCGCGTCATATCGACCATGAAGCTGTTTTCCAGTTCGCGCATGTTTCTGAATCCGCCGGCCTGCATTGCCGCTTTGCAGCGGGGGCAGTTCTCCCAGTGTGTCGTTTCCGCCTCGTCTCCGCCGAGATGAATGATCGGGCTGTCGGGAAAAATGGAAAGCAGTTCCGCAAAAATCTTTTTCAGGAATTCTTTCGTTTCGGGATTTCCGAGACAGAATTCCTTTCCCGGAACAGCAGGATCGCAGGCATACTGCGGATAGGCGGCAAGGAGTCCGCGGGAGTGCCCCGGAATGTCGATTTCCGGTATGATCCGGATATTGTGCCTGCCCGCAAACTCCGCCACTTCGCGGAGATCGTCAGGCGTATACTGTCCCGGCGAGAGCGCTGCCAGATTCGAGAGCTTCGGAACGAGATCGGAGGCGATGCGCCAGCCTTGCCCGTCCGTCAGGTGCCAGTGGAACGTATTCAGGCGGAAATGCGCCATCAGGCGGATCACTGCCTTGACCGTTTCCTTGCTCTGGAAATGCCTTGCGCTGTCCAGCATGAGTCCGCGCCATCCGAACCGGGGTTTGTCGCAGGCGGTTCCGCAGTTCAGAGCGGCGCCCGCGGGACCTTTGATCAGCGCCGTAATGAGCATTTGCGAGAATGCCGCGAGCGCATAGAATAATCCGGCTTTTCCGCCGCCCTCAATGAGAATGGAGGACGGATCGATCCGCATGAACCACGCTTCTGCCCCGAGTCCGGAGTTCAGTTTCAGGACAAGATCCGCGTCCGGGTCGGGAGACGGCAGGATCCGTAAACCGAAGAATGCGGTGGTCCGCATGATTTCATCGGAAAATATTTGCAGTTCTTCCGGCACATGGAATGTTTTCAATTCGGAAACCGGCATGGCTCCGTCGTGTTTCTGTATGGCGGACGGTATGGGGAGGACAGCATCAAAAGTATTGAACATTACAGGATTCCTTTGTTTGACTGATATGGATTATAACCCGTTTTCCGGATAAATCAATGATAAAAAACAAAAAAAATGTCTTTACCCCCTTGACAATGGTAAAAAAAATCATATGATTGTACTAATAAGCGGATGATTGTTTTCCGGGTGAAAAAACAATAAACAAAAAGATGGGAGAAGTCTATGGAGTGTCCTCTCTGCAAGACTGAGCTGGAGGTCACGTTCGACTACGGAGGATTGGTCGTTCAGTGCCCTGTGTGTTCCGACTATTTCAAAATTCCTTCGGTCAAGGAGTGCCCCCAGTGTCTGAAGCGAAGCTTCGTGAAAAGAGATGTCTGCGAGGAGTGCGGCTATGATTTCGCCGCCGTCGAGGAACTGATCGAAAAAGGCGGCGAGGAGGCGGACGGGAAGCTGTCTCTGAAACAGCGTTTCGCAGTTTTTTTGTGGGATGCGTGTCCCGGATTGTTTTCAGCGGGACCGCTGGTGGCGTTTTTCCTTTCTCTGGCATTTCTGGTCATTGCGGGTGTCGTGAGTGCGATGATGTTCCTTGCGGGAGTCATCTTTACCGCCGGAGGGGTATTGATCGCCGGACTGGTGATCTATCTTCACGGTGTCGCGGCGCTTTGCCTGGGGGAGGTCTGCGGTCTGAAGACTGCGTTTGAGAATCTGAACGGTACATCGTGGGAGGCGTTTTCCATTCTCGGATTCGCACCTGTGGTTCTTGGTTTCATCGCGCTCGGCGCCGCCAAATACTTCATGTAAAAACATAAAGGGAAGGATTGTCCATGCTGAAATGCCAATGCCCGGAATGCGGAGCGAAAGCGGAACTCGAAAATTCCGCGTCGGAACATCAATTCGCGTGCGAGTGCGGAAAAATTTACAGGATACCGCCCGCACCTCCCGCCGGAGATTTCAGAATCTGCCTGAACTGTTCCAAACTGAACGAATACGATGCGGGAATCTGTACCGGATGCAGCTTCAATTTCGTCAACAATAAAAAACATGCTCACAAAGTCAAAACGACTGAAATCTCGCCGGGGAAGGGATACAAAGCCGTCAAAGCCGTGTTTCTGCTTCTCCTGCTGGCGGTTGCCGGCGGGCTCGGATACTGGATTTATTCGGCGGTGACGGCGAGTCCCATCGGGGTTTCGGACGATGCGCCGCTCGGGACTTTCAAAGAAGGCAAAGATTTCAATTATGCCGTATTCAAGCCGGTGAGCATGAAGCTGCCTCCGAAGTGGAAGGATTACAAGGGATATCAGTTTGTGCGCAAGAACAAGACTCCGCTCGGCGATGCTTTCGACCATGTCTTCCTGCTTGCCGACGCCAGAGGCAGAATCGCCGTGATCAAGGGGCATTATACCGAGACCGTTGTTCCTTCCACTCCGGCGGAGAAAACTTTTTTCGAGCGTATCCGCAAAGAATACGGAATGCCGGAAGCGGAAGATTTGAAACGGATCGGGGAAGACGGCGGAATGTTCAAGCCGACGAAATACGAGGAAAAGTGGGAGAACGGCAGGATTCGTTATATCCATAACCGGATCGGCAATCCGGGAACTTTCGGATTGAAAGCCGTCGGCACGATTTTCGTTACTCTGAAAGACAATCCGGTAACTCCGGAAGATCTTTCGGACATGCCCGAAGAACGCCCGAAATAATTTTTTTCTTTTCCGGTTTGCATTTTCATGGCGGACGGATTAAGCTATTGCAGTAACATGGAAATCGGGAGAACTGGCAATGAAACCGGGTGATTCATTTGATTGTCCGCACTGCGGAAAAAATACGTTTTTGAAAAAGGAAACGGTCATGGAGGGCTGGACCAGAAAAGGCGAGGTTCTGAAGTGTGTTTCCTGCGGCGCCGTGATTGAGGAGCTGAAGGAGGAAAAGACGGAAAAGAAAGTCTCTCCTCTGGAAAATGACGCGGCTCTGAAGTTCAAGAGCCTGCTGGGGGAGGAGTTCGGGAAGAAACCGGAGATCAAAGCCGCGGCGGATGAAAAGAAGTTCTGCCGGGATTGTGCGCATCTGATCGCGCACCCGTTTCTGACCCGGTGCATGAAGTTCGCCAGAGATGTCAACCCGATGGATGACTGTCCGTCATTCACCCCGAAGAAAGAGGAGTGATCCATGATCATTGAGCCGCATATCCATATGTATTCCAGAACGACCGATGACTATCAGGCAATGTTCAGGTCGGGCATCCGTGCCTGTGTCGAGCCCTCTTTCTGGATGGGATGCAACCGCCGTTACGCAGGAACGTTCTTCGATTATTTTCAGTTGATTCTGGAGTTCGAGACGATCCGCGCGCGCCGTTTCGGCATTGATCATTACGCCGCGATTGCGCTGAACCCGAAAGAGGCGGAAGATACTGTGCTGGCGAATGAAGTGATCGACGGGATCGAAGCGTATCTGGATCATCCCCGCTGTGTCGCGCTCGGAGAGATCGGGCTGAACAATATCACGGAAAACGAGCGTGCGGCATTCGAGCGCCAGCTTGCGATCGCACACCGGAAAAATATGCCCGTCATCATCCATCTTCCCCATGTGAATAAGGAAAAAGGGATCGAGTGGACTGCGGATGTGATACGGAACGAGGGCATCGACGTAACGAAAGTACTGATCGACCACAATACGGAGGTCTGCATGAAACAGGCGCGTGACACCGGATGCTGGACCGGCATGACGGTATATCCGGTATCGAAGCTGAATCCGCAGCGTGTTTCGGCATTGATCCGCGAATATGGCTCGGAGCGTATGATTGTGGACGGTTCCGCCGACTGGGGCGTATCCGATCCGTTGAGTCTGGTGAAAACCGCCGCGTTCATGAAACAGGACGGACATTCCGCCGAATCGGTCAACAGGATTCTGTTTGACAATCCGAACCGTTTTTATTCCGCCTCTCCGAACTGGAAGCCAGAATTCGGCATTCCGCCTCTGCGGATAGAAGAATTCCAGCGGTGATCCGGTTATCTACACACAATCCGGCGCAGGCGGGAGAACCATCTGCACCGGATTGTGTTTTGACACACCTGCGGAACTTTCTGCCTGTTCAGGTTTTCACAGGCAGCGGCTCCTGAAAGCAGGATTGCGTCAGATGATTGCAGGGTAAATTCTGATTTTCATTCCGCCTGCGTTTGGGAAGATTCCTTTTGCATCGCCGCTCAGTTCAGGCATCAGGGTGTATTCTCCCGGAGTGAGCCCCGATGTTTTCAGCCAGATGCGGAAGGACTGCTTGCCCGCGGGATCGGCTTTGAAGTCATGTTTCACTTTCCCGTCTCTGTCCCGCAGACGGAACGTAATCCCGTGGTTCCGGATTTCCAGAGGTGAAACATTCAGCTCGGCAATGGTGGATACGATGTCGCCGGAGGCACATTCCAGAACCGGAGATTTGAATTCGACGGCCTGTTCTGCGGGAATGACCGGAATGCTTTCCGCTTCCAGTGTTTTGCCTTGTGCATCCAGAACCTCCAGAGTATATGCTTTGCTTGACTTTTCCGGCAGCAGGCGGAATCCGAAATGGAATCTGCGGTCTTTGGCATGGAGCATTTTTTCCGCGATTGTTTTCCCCGCGGGATCGCGCAGGAGTACTTTCAGAACTTCTTTTCCGGGGATTGCTCCGGCAATGATGTTGCTGCCGGGGTAGAGACGTTCCAGTTTGATGTTCTTCAAATGAACGAGCTGCTTCTGACCGGAGAATTTCAGCGCTCCCCAGCGGGATGAGTCACCGAAACTGCCTTCGACGCGCGCCCAGCATGTATTCTGTCCCCATGAATGAAACTCACGTCCGGCGTTAAATGCCCAGATTGTCCCGTTTTCCGGTTTGCCGTGAAGCCCGAAAACGGACCAGGGTACAAAGATTTCCTGAATATAGCCTCCGGCTCCGCCTTTTTTCGCCTGCCCGGATATCCTGATCCCCGTGGAATCCAGGACTTTTCCTGCTTTCAGCATGACCTTGGCGTCTGCCGCATTGACAATCAGTTGGTACGGAATTTTTTCCGGGGTGCGGAAGAAGAATTCCATGCAGTTGTCTTTCCAGAGGGATGGGTCATCGTCTTTGTAGTTGCCTTTGCCGTACGGTGTGTGGTTGACACTTGCCGTCAGGAGAATTCCCCTGTTATTGTAATTGACCCATACTTCGGAGTAGCTCGGCGCATTCTTTTTACGGAATTCCTCCTCGCTGGACGTGATGGCGCGCAAACGGCGTTCATGGGCAAGCATATAGCGCAGCGCTTTTGTCGCATTGACGGTTTTATGCGCCCAGCCTTTGAGCTTTGCGTCCGGTTCGTAGCTGTCCGGCATTTGAAGCGCGTGGATGACCATATCCTTTGTCTGCACATCGCTCGTATTTGTGTTGCCGGTTATTTTCAGTTGCGGAGTTCCCGGCGCGGTCCGTCCGGAGTTTGTGTCTCCTGTCAGTTCCAGAATGGCGCGCCAGCGGATCAGGTCGTTCCGGCTGACCGGAAGATTTGCCGCATAGGCATTGGCGCCTGCGTTATCGACGGGAATCTCTTTCACCATATCCCGGCGGAGAGCGTCATTTTTCTTTTTCAGCGCCATAAGCCAGCGGTAGTCGGTAATTCCTTCGTGAGCCATTTCATATTTCAGGGAGGAAACGACACCGTTATCGGCGGGAATGCTGATGGTGTAGGCTTTTCCCCAGGTGTCCGCCCATTGGTGATGGCCGCGTGAGTTGAGGCGATGCAGCAGCAGACCGAAAGAGGGACGTTTATAGGAGTAGTTGTAGCTCCAGACTTCCGCACCGTCTTTTTCCGCCTGTGCGATCGCCTCATCCGTCCAGGAGTTGTACTGGCGGAAGCGATACCCGTCGCGATGCCCTCTGTCCACGGCATTGACTTTTCCGGCTCCTACCGAATTATCGAGAATCATGGAGAGATCGCTTCCGGCTGCCTCCTGCATGGCTTTTCCGTAGCGGTCGTAATTTTTCTGTTTGATTCCGCCGTTGGCGATTTCTTCTTCCGCCATGACATAGAAACGGGGATAGTTCTTCTTTTTTGCATGTTCGCAGAATTGACGCACCATGTCTTTGTAAATGGCGACATCATCTTTTCCCGCATCCTGAAACTTCTTGAGTTTTGCGAGACGGGCGGCATTGCCTATGAGGTAGCGGAGGTCGAATGTCATTGCTTTACAGGAGCCACCGGCAACGATTTTTTCCATCAGGCTGTCCAGCGTATCGAATTTGATTTCCGCACTGTCCCCTGATGTGAATTCCGGGCAGTAATGGAAGATGCTTGACGAGTTCATTCCGCGTGTTGCGAGAAAATGAAAATACTTGCCCTGCCGCGCCGCCTTGTAGTCTTCGCCAGCCCAGCGCCCCTCCCGGCCGCCCTGATCCGAGGCATAATATACAAGGTAGCTTCCGATGGGAATATCGGCTTCGGGGAGCGTGAAGTCCGGAACCCGGACACTTAACGGCAGTTGTCTGCTTTGCCCGTCTGCCGTTACCGTAATTGTTGTGTGGTAGACTCCGGGGACTGCGGTTCCGGGGATATTGACCAGTATGGCGAATCCCAGCAGCGCCTTGTCCGGAACTTTCTTCATCTCCGGCGGCATCAGAATGTCCGCCGCCGGATAGTCTATGGATTCAGCGACACGTGCGGCAAGAATATTCTCCTGCGCGATGACATTGCCGCCGTCACTGCGCAGCTCTCCGGTTTTCACCGACAGATTTGTGAGCGGTGCGTATGCCCTGAGCAGGAACCCTTTGAATCCGTAATCTCCTTTCGAGACCACCATTGCAAGTTTCTGCAGCGGGAATGGATTTTCCGATTTCAGGTTGACATGCGGACGCATTGTGTTGTAGTCCCATTCCCCGATCAGGAAAGTTTTTGACTTTTTCGTTTCCTGCGGCAGATTGCAGAAATAATCCGCATCCTGAATCACTGTTCTTACCGCCCGCGTTTTTGCATGTTCCATATCAAGAACCGCGAATGGCGCCGGCGCCGCCGCGGCAAGAGTGCATGCCGCCAGAAGTCCGGCAGTAGAATGAATTTTCATATAACAGTTCCTTTCCATGATAGTTATCATATTTTCCGGGTTAATAATCCAGATAGAATTCCTGCGGGTCATACGACTTGTTGTACCACCATGCGCCATCCGCGCCTTCGGGAACTTCTTTGAGCTTCACCGTTTTCACGTGGCCGTCCACAAAGGCGATGTTGGTCTGCTTTTTGTGCCGCATGGAGAAATTGTTACGGCGGTATATGCTCCAGTATTCATTGGAGAATGCCTGAATGCCGTCATAACCGGTGTCGCCGAGGATGAAACGGTTTGCCGGGCGCCTGATCAGGTCAAATTTCTGAACGGCATAGTTTGACGGCCATACTGTTCCGGTTCCCGTCCCGCTGTTGATGATGAATGTATTTCCGCCGTAACTGGCATTCGGATTTCCTCCTTCAGTGAATTCCCTGTTGTTTTTATTTCTGCGTCCTTTGGGGCAGATGGCGATTTTTGGCGGAGCCGCCCATTTTCCCTTGCTTCCTGTATATCTGCCCAGACCGCCCAGTTCGAAGGAGTTGAACAGGTAATTGGCAATATCCGCTCCGCGCGGCGCATGTCCTTTATAATCGTCGGCATATAATCTTACCGCGAGAGCGCATTGCTTGATATTGTTGAGACAGGCTGTCGTCTGCGCCGTCTCTTTCGCCTGATTCAGCGCCGGCAGCAGCATCGCCGCGAGAATCGCGATGATCGCTATTACGATCAGAAGTTCGATCAATGTGAAAGTGACTCTTTTCCTTTTCATTCAGATGCCTCCTTGTTCATTTTCCGGGAACTTGATTCCCGTATGATCAATTTTGTATGGAACGTATAATTTTCCTGCGGCGTATTTCCCTTGAGCTGCTCCATCAGCAGCTCGAAGAATTTCCGTCCCGCCGCTTCGTCATTCTGGTCAATGGTCGAGAGAGAGGGATAATAGAATTCTGAAAAGTCATCATTGTCGTGCCCGATCAATGCCACATCTTCCGGAACGCGGATGCCGCGGCGCATGAGTTCCCGCGCCAACTGCGCCGCTTCACTGTCATTGGAGGCGATTACCGCATCCAGCTTTTTATCCCGTATTTCGTCGATGCAGCAGCGAAGCGGAAGCCCGTGGCAGAGGAATTCTTCTCCCTGGTTGCTTTTCCGGTATCCCGCGATTCTCTGGCGGTAACTGTAACAGTTGCTGTTGCGCGGCAGCCATAATCCGATCCGTTGCCTGCCGGTTTCCTGCAGGTGGCGCATCGCCTGCATCATACCGGTTTCCCTGTCGATCTTCACACAGGGCGCTTCCCATTCCGTGGGATCATGGAAAACCAGATTCTTCTTATCCTGGAAACAGGCGCGGACTTCCTCCTCGTGACCGGAATATTCATGTGCAAGGCAGATTACTCCGTCGATGCCGTGGCGCATGAAATTATCATAACAGTCGAACAGGCTTTGCGGATCGTCATGTGCCTGGCCGATCATCAGGCGGTATCCCGCTTTGACTGCGGTTTCTTCGATGGACCATAAGATGCGGTAGGTGCAGCGCGGCGCATGGGAGTCGATCAGCACGCCGATCTTCATGCCGCTCTTGCCTGCCAGAGCGCGCGCCGTGATGTTCGGGACGTAATTCATCTCTTTCGCGACCCGAAGGATTTCCGCACGCTTGGCTTCACTGACCCGAATGACATTTTTCCCGACATTGCTCAGGACACTGGCGACGGCTCCTTTTGAGACTCCCACCCGTTCCGCAATATCAATCATACGGGGTTTTGTACTTTTTCTCTGGCTCATCCTGATCACTTCTTCTTTTTTTGATATACCGGTTTATTCTTTATATAATTATAAACAAAAAGTCCGAAGTGTCAAGAGGGAAAAGCCTGCTTTTCATCACTTTTTTTGGTTTTTGTCGCCGTCTTCCGGCTTTTTGCGAAAGTCCGGGGCGGAGCTTCTGCCATATCCGGGAACTCAAATCCGTTCAGATGAAACAGATTCGTGAAATACACTGGTCGAAGCTTTCCTGTCCGCTGAGAATGTCGATTTCGACCCGCAGGAAAAACACCTGAATGTCCCGCCGGTCCAGGCGCGGCATGCGGACCGCATCTTTTTCCGTTGTCATGATGAACTCCGCTCCTGCCGCCTTGGCATCGTTGACGAAGTCGATCATCTCCTGCTGCCGGTAGCGGTGGTGGTCCGCGAAGTGTTTCTCAAGGACGATCGTTCCGCCGAATTCGCAGAGGAACGCATTGAAACTTGCCGGATTCGCAATCGCCGAGATCGAGGCGATTTTTTTGCCTTTGAGCTCCGAGAGCGGAAGACGGCGCCCGCGGTCGAAGACATCCTCCAGATATTGCGGCCGGTGACAGCATTCGATGATTTCCGCACGGTGATTCTGACGCCGGAGAAACGCTTTCAGATGGCGCAGTTTCGGAGAGCCGTCCGATTTTGTCAGGAAGATATAATCGGCACGCTTGATGTTCTTGATCGGTTCGCGCAGAAGCCCGCGCGGCAGAACATGATGGTTGTCGAACGGGGAAGTCGAGTCCACGAGCAGAATGTTGATGTGCGCCTTGAGACGCAGATATTGGAAGCCGTCGTCAAGGATCAGGGTATCGGTGCCGAACTCGTCGATGGCGTACAGTCCCGATTTGACGCGGTCCTTGTCAACCAGAACGACAACGTTTTTCAGGTTGGAGGCGAGCATGAACGGTTCGTCGCCCGCCGTAATGGAGTCCAGCAGGAGATCTTTGCCGTCGGATACCACGCGCGGAGGGACTTCCATTTTTTTCGAGGAGAACTTTTTGCGCAGTTTTGCCCAGAGCGACCGTTTGTCACGGCTCCGGTATCCGCGGCTCAGGACGGCGACCTTGCGCCCCTTTTTGCTGAGGGTTTTCGCGAAAACTTCAACGACAGGCGTTTTTCCCGTTCCGCCGCAGGAGAGATTGCCGATGCTGACCACCAGACAGCCGATCGCACGGTTGCGGATCACGCGGTTGTCGTACATCCAGATACGGAACTGGACCAGCCGCCGGTAGATGCGGGAACCCATGAACAATGCGCCTTTGGCAAGGTTGCCGAGGCTGTCGTGACGGCGTTCGCGGATGATCTCGATAAACGCCTGTTCTATCTTTTCTCCGATTTCACGGATGGTCATATTCTTATTTCTCCCGTTGACTCCGAAATATAGCGCCGGAACATTCAAACATCAAACAAGTGTCAGCATATTCTGATGAAAGTGCCGCTTCTTTTCCCCGTCCTGTCCAGACCGCATCCGCAGGAAAGGGTTCCGTTGACCCATACCATACGGATTCCGGAAGCCGGTTTATGCGGTTCCGTGAAGTCCGCGTTTGCATGGAAATCCGCTTCATCAAACAAAACGAGATCGGCAAATGCGCCCTCTCTGACGATGCCGCGATCTTTCAGCGAAAAGACGGATGCCGGAAGCGACGTGACGCGCCGGACCGCCTCGCTCATGCCGGACTCCGCCGCGACCCGTTTCATGAATTCGGGGAAAGAGCCGAAGCCGCGCGGATGGCTTCGCCCGATGGATTCATCGAAGGGGCGCGCCGACTCATCGGTGCCGCAGCAGACCCACTCCTCCGCGAGAATGCGCTTCAGGTTGTTTTCCGACATCCCCGCAAATGCCGCCATTGTCCCCGGAGCGTCTTTCGCCATGAGATCGACACAGAAATCCTCCGGCTGCATTCCAAGTTGTTTTGCCGCTTCCGCAATGGTTTTCCCGGACAGATGGGCATATTCCATGCAATTGGAAGCGGTCAGGAGAATGGAATCCCAGTCTCTGCCGGATTTTGCCAGTTCCCGTGCCGTTTTCTGCTGTTCCGCAGGATTTTCGCACAGCGTCCGGCGGATGGAAATATCATCCATCGCATCGTAGGGCGGCGGCAGGATCACACTGAGACTGGTCTGCGAACGGATATAGGGGTAACGATCCGCTGTGAGGCGGATCCCGCATGACTGGGCGTTCCGGATCAGTTCCAGCACCCGGTCCAGCTTGTCCCAGTTGCGCGGGAGCGCTGTCTTCAGATGGCTGACCTGAAGTTTGCGGGAGCCGTTTTTCGCCAGAAAAACAGCCTCTTCCAATGCTTCCGTCAACTGATCCCCCTCACTTCGCAGATGGGTGGCGTAAAGACGGTCGAATTTTTTCAGGACGGACATCAGATGAAGCAGTTCCGCCGTATCCGCAAATCTGCCGGGGGTGTAAAGGAGTCCCGTGGAAAGACCTGCCGCCCCCTGATGCAGAGCCTGCCCGAGCAGTTCCGCCATACGGTTCAACTCTGCGGCGGCGAGTGTTCTGCCGCCATATCCGCTGATGTTGGCGCGCAGGGTGTTGTGCCCGCAGAGAGAGGCGATGTTGATCGCAGGTTCGCGCCGGTTCAGTTCCGTTGCGTAATCGTCCAGAGTGCTCCAGGTGATCGGCACATGATAAGCGGCATAGAGGTTGTCCAGATGTTCCCTGACTTCATCTGTCAGGACCGGAAACGCAGAGAGCCCGCAGTTGCCTGTGATTTCCGTCGTGACTCCCTGCGAGATTTTGCCGGATGCTTCCGGCGCGGCAAGAATTGACACGTCCGAGTGTCCGTGCGCATCAATGAAACCGGGGGAGAGCGAAAGCCCGTCTGCGCGGATTTCGCGAAAGCCTGTCCGGTGCAGCTTCCCCGCAGGCGCAACGGCGGCGACCCGGCTTTCTGTTACCGCGACATCCGCAGGGTAAGGCGGATGCCCTGTTCCGTCATAAAGAAGCGCGCCGCAGATCATGAAATCGTTCATTGGTCCAGAATCTCTTTTGCCGCGTCATCCGCCGCACTGTTGAAGCGTTTCGAGGTATCCTTGTAGATTTCCGAACCGGTATTACGCAGTTCTTCCTGAATACGTTTCGTCTTTTCTTCGATGTCGTCGGCGATCTCATCGGATTTCTGCTGATAGAACTTTTCACCCTTTTTTCTGGTGTCCCTGCCGAACTCGACGGCTTTTTCCCTGACCTCCTGACCGAACTGCACCGCCTGTTCCGAGAATTCTTCGGTTTTCAGGCGTGCGCGCGCTTTGAGATCCTGTTCCCCGTATTTCGACTTGTCGCCGACCGCGGTAAACATGAGGCTGAAATGTTCGCGGCATTTGAACCATGAATAAGAAATTTTACTGCGTGCGCGTTCAAAAAAGCCGTCAACCTCCTGACCTGTCTGCCGGAATGCGCTGTATTTCGGCTGGCTTTCCGCCCTGGTGTCCGGTGTCTGTGCGGAGAGAAGAAATAGATGCAACAGAAACATCGTGACTGTCATTGTTTTTACCATCAACAGCGGCTCCTTTCTCCATATCAGCCTGTCCGGAGAAACAAAAGCGGTGAACAGGCTCACCGCTTTCCGATTTCAAACATATTTCCGTGCAGGATTTTCCGTTCTGCCGTTTACCAGCGGATCAGCATGGCGCCCCATGTGAGACCGCCGCCGAAAGCAGTCAGCAGGATATAGTCGCCGCGTTTGATTTTGCCTGCGCGGCAGAGTTCGTCAAGACAGATTCCGATGGAAGCCGCCGAAGTGTTGCCGTATTTGTCGATATTGACATAGACCCGTTCTTCGGGGATCGTGAGACGCTGCGCGACGGCACCGATAATACGCAGATTCGCCTGATGCGGGATGACCCATGCCACATCTTCGGATTTGACTCCGGATTCCTTCATGGTGTTGCGGCAGGCACCGACCATTCCGTTGACCGCCAGTTTGAAAGTCTCCTGTCCATTCATTTTGATATAGTGCTGGCGCTGTTCCACGGTATCGTGAGACGCCGGCATTGCTGAACCGCCCGCGGGGAGATAAAGCAGTTCGGAGTAGATTCCCGCGGCGCCGAGTTCGGAGGCAATGAGGCAGTCTTCGGATTCGGGAAGCGCATCGTCGCGTTCAAGAATTACGGCGCTTGCACCGTCGCCGAACAGAACGCAGGTGCCGCGGTCCTGCCAGTCAACGATGGAGGAAAGTTTTTCGGCGCCGATCACGAGAGCGTATTTATATTTTTTGTAGGAACGGAGCATTCCCACTGCGATTTCAAGAGAGTAGAGCAGTCCGGAACAGGCTGCCACCACATCGTAGCATACCGCTTTATTGGCTTCGATCTTCTTCTGCACGAAACATGCGGTGCTCGGAAACGCCTTGTCGCCGGTAACGGTTGCCACGGAAATGAAATCAATCTGGTCCGGAGTAATCTTTGCCATTTCCATGGCGCGGCGGGCTGCCTGAACTGCCAGATCGGAAGTCGCGACACCGTCTGCGGCGATATGACGCTGCTTGATTCCTGTACGCGTCGTGATCCATTCGTCGGAAGTTTCAACCATTTTTTCCAGATCCGCATTCGTGAGAATCTTTTCCGGTGCGTAAGAACCTGTTCCTATTATTCTGATTGCCATTGGATACTCCGATTATTTTTTAATGGGCGAGCCCGGTTGTATGCTTGTCATCCGAAGATGAGGGATGTCCGTATTTTGCAGCAAAAGAGGCTTTGTCTACACCGCACTCGTAAATACGCCTGCTGACCAGCTGAGGCATTTTCAGGCGGGCGAACTCATTGGCTACGCGGATCGCATTCTTGATCGCCTTCGGAGTGGAGCCGCCGTGACCGATGATGCAGACACCGTTGAGTCCGAGAAGCGGAGCTCCGCCGTATTCGTCGGAATCACCATATTGTTTGAGTTCGCGAAAAGCGGACTGCGCCAGTGTCGCGCCGATTTTCCGCATGGCGTTTTTCATGAGAACCTCTTTCAGCCAGTGAATCGTCGCCGTGGCAAGGCTCTCCGAGGTCTTCAGCAGGACATTGCCGACAAAGCCGTCGCAGACCACAACATCACATTCTCCGGTAAAGGTGTCATGCCCTTCCACATTGCCGATGAAATTGATCGGCATCTTCGAAAGAATCTTGAAAGTCTCTTTGGTCAGTTCATTTCCTTTGATATCCTCGCCGCCTACGGAAAGAAGCCCGATCTTCGGATTCTCGATTCCAAGTCCGAGTTTCGCATAAAGCTCGCCCATGACGGCGAACTGAGCGAGGTTCAACGGGGTGCAGTCTGTATTGGCGCCGGCATCGGCAAGGATCCATTTTCCCGTCAGATTCGGCATGATGGAACCGATGCAGGGACGGTCAACGCCGTCCACCATGCGCATTTTGATTTTGGACGCCGCCACTGCCGCGCCGGTATGCCCGGCGGAAGCCACGGCATCCGCTTTGCCCTCCGCCACCAGAGTGGCGCAGACTGTGATGGACGAATTTTTCTTTGCACGGATCGCAGCTGTGGACGGATCCGACATTTCTACGACAGTTTCCGCATGAACCACTTCCAGACGGTCGGACGGGGCAAGGTTCATTTTTTCCATGTAGTAAGAGAGTTTTTCCTTGTGTCCGACCAGAAGAATCTCCACATCCGGGATCTCTTTCAGGACACTCTGGATTGCCTCCATGACTACTGCGGGAGCATAGTCTCCTCCCATTGCATCAACTGCGATCTTCATCCTGGAGAGGCTCCGCTTATTCTACCGTTTTGATCTGTCTGCCTTTATAGGTTCCGCAGTGTTTGCAAACGGTGTGCGGCGCGGAAGGCTCTCCGCAGTTTGTGCAGAATGTCGCCTGAACGCCTTCATAGCGGTTGTGAGCCTGACGCTGACGTCTTTTCATTTTCGATACTTTTCTCTTCGGAACTGCCATTTTTTTATCTCCTTATAAAAATAATTCTTGTCCGATTTCAACTTATGAACTATTAAATTTAGCATATTCTGCCGCTTTTTCAACCCCGCCGTTTCAGAAAGTATGAAAAATCCTCGCATCGAAACGGGGAAATGAGGAAAATAAAACGGCGCACTCCTGGGGGAAAAGAGATGCGCCGGGAAAAACGGGAAGGATGGTTATTTTCCGGGAACAGCCTCCAGTTTCAGGTTTCTGAACATCAGTCCGTTTCCGGCGGATTCCACCACCAGACCGGCTTTGGCTGTGCCTTTCCACCAGTTCCTGATCGAGGCGGACGGAACTTCTCCGGGTTCAATTATGACTTCGATCTTTGCCCATTCCGGCGTCAGGAGTTGTCTGGGCGTTCCCGCATAGATGACTGACCAGCCCGCGCGGTGTTCCCGGACCGTTGTTCCCGCCGGAAAATTCTTGCCGCAGGGATGTTTCAGGGTAAGTTCCCAGACGCCGTTTTTATTGACCAGGGATTTTGCACCGGTTTTACTGACATTGAAGTTCGGAAGATCCGAGAGCCTGCCGGACGGGTCCGTGTCGAATGCCGCGACACACAGCGGCCCGCTTTTCCATTTCGAAGCGTCTTTCAGCTTGATGACCGTGTCGGCGGCGTTGCAGTCGGCGGCGAGTTCCGTATCGGTTCCCGGCACAATATTGATGTGGACCGCCTGTATCTGCGAGTTGTTTGTGGCGGGGTAGACGCCGAAGCGGAAGTAATCGCCGTTTCTGCTGCCGGCGCCCGCTTTGAATTCACCGGACAGACGGTAGCGTTTCTTCGTGTCAATATCGAGTTTCCGTTTGCTGTAAAGAACCGCGCGCCCGCTGACGGTTGTTTCGCCGTTGCTGACGCTCGCTTTGCCGCCGCCGATAAAATCATCCGGTGCGGATGCCGTGATGAACTCACCGCCGGAAAGCAGGGCGGCAGTCAGAAGCATGGTTCCTGTCAGAATCATTCTCTTCATTGTCTGTTTTCTCCTTTTTATTGTTCTTCGGCATTATGCCTGATTTCAAATCTGCGCAGCAGCCCCGAATAGAAGTTTGCATTCGGCGGCAGCCCGAATTCCTGTTTGGTATGTCCGCCGAAGATCGCCGGCTTGAAATAGAGCGGAACCAGCGGGGAGGCGATCTTGTAACTCCGGCTTTTCCCGTTGACGCGGAATGTCAGTTTCTTCTGATCGAATGCAATCGTGACATTTGACCATTCTCCGGGTTTCAATTCAAATCCGGATGCGAAGGAATGCACTTTGAGATCCCTGTCCGCGAATGCCGCATAAAGACGGTCGTATTTTACATAAACCGTAACGGAGCCCAGAATCCAGCTGAAATGGCGGAACAGAACATATGGTTTTTCCTGTGCGTCCGGTTTGATTTCGAAACTCAGGGTGAAACTGCCGCGGGGAAATGCTTCGAGCGGGAAATTGATGTAGGAAATGCCGCTGAACCGGAGCGCCGGTTTTCCTTCTTCATCTTTGGTATAGACCGGGGCATAGGACCGGTTTTTCGGCAGGGGCATGGTGTGTGCGGGTTCATCGTAGACGAATCCCCCGCCGAGCTGGGCATCGAAGACGGGGTCGAAACTGTTTTTCAGCAGGGCGCCGCATTCCGGGCGGACTGCATAACGCAGATCGGGGATCAGTGCCGAGGGAACATCGACCGTCACGATTCCGCCGCTTGTTTCGGAATGGATGTTCAGTTTTTCCGATGCCGGCGGAACCGGATCGGGAAGCACTGCCTGTCCGCGCCAGATTTTTCCGCTTATTGTAACGGCGCGGAGCTGGAACAGCGGGTATTTGTGAAGGCTTTTTGCCTGAGTATGAAACGATGCCGTGTTTTTCCCGATCTGCGGTGGAATGTCGGGAAGCTCATGACAGATTTCCCAGTCGATGCGGCAGCTCTGGTAGAGCTGTGCATATTTTTGCAGGTTCAGCAGGTCTTTGATTTTCAGAGTATGCCGTTCGCCGTTGACCGAGCAATGAATTTCGGAGCGGTCCGCACTGCGGGGGATTGTCAGGAGCATCTGATTTCTTGCCGCCCAGATGTGGGTATTGCTGTTGACGGTATCGCCGTTCTGCGACCAGCTGCCGAAGCTGATATTTGCCTGTTCCCACGGGCGGAATTTCCATCCGGGGGCATTGGCAACCTGAATTTGCAGATTTCTCATTCCCGGAGTTCTGGTGGAAATGGTGCCGCAGATGACCAGATTTTTCGTCCGGTCAAATTCATTCGACGGGTCAACGGCAAAGATTTCACGTCCGTGATCCGTGACTTCCAGCGATGCGAGCACTTCGCCTGCATCGAATGATCCGCTGATTTCATAGGTGTTGCCGCCGAGTCTTTTCACGTTGAATTCCGCTTTCGCCGGTAAGATCAGGTCGCGCAGGGGCTGTCTGGTTTCTTTATAATTTGTGCAGACTGTAGGGTGAATGCGGAGAGTCTGTAATTGCCTGAATTCAATTTTCTTCCCATTCGGGGGTGTGACTTTCAGAACGGGGCGGATGACGGTCTGCATGGAGAATTGTTCGGTCGGAATCTGGTAAGTGACGGCGCGGAGTTTGGAACGGTCGAATGTTTCAACCGGAAAACTGCCGATTTCCTGATTTCCGGCGTCAAGAAGTGTCAGAGCCGCCTGATAGTGCTCCGTGTTTTGCGTATCAGGGACATTGAGCAGTTCGAAGCGGATTGGTTCTCCGGTGCGGTATGCTTCCCGCGAAGAAAAAATCAGCGGCGGAATCTCCGTGTTGTCGCCCGGATTCGGGCACGGCGGATTGCCTTTCAGGAGGTTGGAATAGTAACGGATCAGGCGTTGAAGGGCAAGGGAGTTGCAGAGAGTCGGCTGGAAGCAGGTGTTTTCGTTGAATTCGTTCCATTCGAAGAACACGATGAAATCCGGATCAAGTTTGATCAGACGGTCCAGTTGGAGGCGCAGCCTTGCCGTACCGAATTCGCCGTGTGTGACACCGGACATATGGTTGACGTAGGCGTGTCTGATTACGGAGCCGAAAAGCTTCTCCTTGAACTCTTTTTTCCGCATGGCTTCCTTGATCATCGGGAGCAGGTGCCGGTCGTAGATTCTGAAATCAGGTTCCGTCATATAGTTGTTTCTGCGGGTGTCGATTGCAAGGGGAATCTGGACTCCGTCGAACAGGGTCAGGACTTCCGTGAGCCGTCTGCGGTATTTCTCCTGTGTTTCAGGTGTCCATTTGCCTGTTTTTGTCATCTGAATCCGATCCTGCCAGTCGATCAGGAGTTCTCCGGTGACGGCGAAGGTGTTGCCGAACTCTTTGCGGAGTGCGTCCAGAAACTTCTTCATGGCTTCCGGTTTGATCTGCCCGGAGTTGTAGGTCGTGACGGGAATGCGTCCGTTGATTTTCGGCGCATAAGGGGATTTCAGGGCAATATTCAGGATTTTTCTTGCCGTGTCCAGTTGTTTTTCACTGGCGGCGAATGAGCCCGTTTCACCGAATGCGAACTGCGGGAATTCAAGATGTCCCTTCGCCCGTGCCGGGTCATTTTCCAGAAACCGGTTGACCGTCTGATAGAGTCCGAAGATGGGGAGGGCAAGGCTTCCCGCGCCGTCGAACCCATACTGTTTCATGATTGCGATGTCACGGAAATAGGATTCCTGAGTGTTGTATGCGAATTTTCCTGCCGGATAGCGGAGCGCGCGGTTGAAAAACAGCGGACGGTCGATGTACATGCCGAGAAAGTTCTGGAACAGCGCATATTTATACTGGACTTCAGGATACATCATGGTCTGCGGAGCGGTTTTTCCGCGTTTTTCAAAGGCGAGGTCCGGCGTATAGTCTTCCCGTGTAAAGGTGACTGCATCGGCGGAGAGCGAACAGAGAAGCAATGCTGTCAGAATGCAGCACATTGATGGAAATTGTTTCATGAGCGGGTTCCTTGTTTATTTGATGTTGAAGTAAATATTGTCGGTATTCCATGTATTCAGATTGTCGCTGCCGGCTGCATTTTTCACGCAATATAAGTAATAGTCCGGCTTTTTGAACGTGGATGCGTGTCCGTCCGCCCAGCAGATGTTGCCGCTGCTGCGCGAGCGGTGGCGTTTTCCGGGAGAGGCGGTCGGAGCCTGCTGCGGCGTGATCCAGTGGCATGTCGCCAGCGATCTTATGTTATCGGCATCTCCGAGCAGAAGTTTGGCGGACGGATTTCTGATATCGGCATTTCTGACCGGTGTTCCGGCTGTGCCGAATTTTGAGTTCATTCCATACCCGCTGTACTGATAGAGATAGATGCTTGCCGGATATACGAAACAATTGATCGCGCTGTAAGGTGTTGCAAACTGTGTATATTTCGTCGTTCCGCTATCGGCGGTATTGATTGCCGCCAATGGGCAGAACAGGATTTTGCTGTTTTTCAGATATCCGTTTTTATAAAGATCATACGACCACACTCCGGTGGAGGAATTGCCTGTGGAGGAAATCAGCGGAAATTGATTGTAATCCATCTCATACGCAAAAAGAGATACTCCGACCTGTTTGATGTTATTGAGGCATCTTGCGGTATTTGCCTGATCCTTTGCCTTGTTCAGCGCCGGCAGCAGCATTCCCACGAGAATCGCGATCATTGCAATCACGATGAGGAGCTCGATCAGGGTGAAAATTTGTATTTTCACCCTGCGAAGTAAGAATCTCGAACAGAGAACAGGGAAGGAAGAAGTGGAAAAACATTGGAACAATCGAACAATGGAGCAATTCAACAATGGAAGGAAGAAAGAAGAAGCAGGATCAGGGGACTGGCAACGTCCTGCCCAGCCTTGCTGCCGGACTGAAATACCACTTTTACAACATTCTCTCATGAGGAGCTCGATCAGTGTGAAAACTTTTGTTTTCTCCCTGCGAAGTAAGAATCTCGAACAGGAAACACGGAAGGAAGAAGGAGCGGGAAAACATTTGAACAATTGAACATTAAAACAATTCAATAATTGAATGAAGAAAGGAGAAGCGAGGTTGGGCAGGGAGTGATTGCGTTCTCTTTGGGAGATCGTTCCCGGTTGCGAATTACGGCAGATTTCGACATTGGAAACAAAATCATAACGGGGGACTTGCTCCGCGAGGTCCTGAAAACCATTTTCATCATGACAGAATTCCGAATTCAGGTTCAGACTTATTCTTTGCGTTATGTTCTTCTTACAAATTTTCCTTATGAAGAACTCAATCAGAGTGAAAATAATTGATTTGCCGGCTGGAAAACGGGGAAACGGCAGGAGAGAAATAATACATTTCAGCATCCGGAACCTGTATTCAGACGTAGCATTCTTTTTCATTTTCATCATCCTTGTGATTCTGAAGTTTCTGTTAAAATAATTTTGCTGCTGACCGGAGTTTTCCTTATTTTCTGACAAATCAATAAGTTTTTCTGTTATTATTATATGAATTATAGTTTTAAATACAAGATGCAAACGGTGTATATTCACATGAAAACGTTGAATATTTCTGCTTTTTTTGAAAAAACTCTGCTGACCGGCATGGCGCATCATCCTGTTTTATGTCGAGTTATTGGCAGGAAGATATTGTGCAGATGAATCAGGAAAACATGAATCTGCCTGTTATCCGAGTTCAATCTGATGGCGCACATTACCGGTGGCGCTGTTTTCCCGTTGAAACAACATGATTTCTGTATTTCTGCGGAGTTACATTATAACGTTTTTTGAATTCCCTGGAAAAAATATGCATATCCGAATAACCGATATCAGCCGCGATTTCTTTGATTTGTTTTCCGGTTTCTTTCAGCAGAGCGCATGCCTTAAGCAGTTTCTGCTGCATCAGATACTGTTTCGGGGACATATTATAATATTTGAAAAAAAGCCGGTTCAGTTGATAGGATGAAAAATTGCATTCTCTGGCAACATCGCTGATTTTTATCTTGCGCCCCGAATTGTAATTCAGTATCTGCACCGCTTTGGACAGTTCGGCAGGCATCATCTTATTCACATGGGAAGCCAGATAAAACAACAGTTCCAGCCCGATTCCGTTCATGGCGGGGATATTTTGTCTTTTGCCCGACTTGATCAATGGTGAAATCCGGTTGTAAAAAGTCTGGATTGCCATTGGATCAATTCCGGAAATCAGAAGATTGTCACCGAACAGGGAATAGATCAACGGTGCCGCAAGTGACCCCTTGAGCCCGAACGCGAATTTATCCAGGGAGGCATCCTGGGTTGTCAGGCGATTCTCTTCGCCTTCCGGCAGTATCATTGCCATTCCGGGCGTCAGGTTGTGGACGTTGTTGTTCCGGATGATTTGCAGGCAGCCGGAGAAGGGGATCTCAATGCTGTTGATTGTCGTATTGGAATGTTTGAAATACCATCCGTTCCGGCAGATCGAGTGCAGCGACCAGCCAAACCAGAGCGGATAACCGCCATCCATTTCGTAATAATTTTCAGAATGAACCGCAAGCGGGCTTCTGTCTGTTTCAAATTCGGAAAATGAATAGCCGTCATTTCCTTTGATCCGCATCTTTTTTCTCCCTGGCTGAACTCCGGTTATTATAACGCTCTTTTTTCTCAATCCAATCCGATATTGAAAAAATGTTCCTTTTTTTCTTTTTTTTGTCACACCATAGGCTTTGTTTCCGTATTGTTTTTATTACGGTTTCGAGTATAATTAATAATATAGTAATCATTCGTTATATAAATCAGAAAGGAAATAAAATGAAAAGAAAAATGAATCTAGCGGAAGTATCCAGAGATACCGGCAGCAGGGTATCTGAAGGTTTATCCGTTTTTCCCATGTTTTTTCTTCTTTTTCATACCGGAGAGAAAAGAATTTTCACCCTGATGAAGCTCCTCATTAGGGAAAGTTGTAAAAGTGGTATTTTATTCCGGCAGCAAGGCAAGGCAGGGCGTTGCCAGTCCCCTGATCCTGCTTCTTCTTTCTTCCTTCCATTGTTGAATTGCTCCATTGTTCGATTGTTCCAATGTTTTTCCACTTCTTCCTTCCCTGTTCTCTGTTCGAGATTCTTACTTCGCAGGGTGAAAATGAGAATTTTCACCCTTATAGAGCTCCTCATCGTGATTGCAATCATCGCGATTCTCGCGGGAATGCTGCTGCCGGCGCTGAATGCCGCGCGGGAAAAAGCGCATGGAATCAGCTGTGTCTCCCAGGCGAAACAGATCGCTCTTGCCGGCAACATGTACAGCAATGACTTTCAGGGACGTGTTCCGCTCGGCATGTGGTCTGATTCATCCGGCAGCACCAATTATTTCCGTCTGCTGCGTGACAACAATTACGTCACAGGCAAAGTCATGGCATGCAAGTCCTCCCTGCGTGACATCTATCACGACACCAACGCAAGCCGCCCTCCGGTCGGAACTCTGCTGAGCTATCAGGTCAATGCCCTGCTTGCCGGCGGCATTACCCCGTCATGGGCGGTCGGGACCAAATCCAATAAAAAACGCGACAGCATCAAAGAGCCTTCCCGCACCATTGAATTCCGTGAATCAAACTGGGACAACAGCAAGATGATCCACAAACTCGACAGTGTGGAAAACATCTGGTATCTCTGTTACGTTAAAGGCGGCAATGAAAGAGGACTGCTGTTCACCACTGCCAGCCGACGGCATTCCAAAGCAGGAAGCGTCGCCATGGTGGACGGCAGCGCGGCACTGCTGAAACCCCAGCAGTTCATCCCGGAGATGGTGAAAGGCAGAGGCGCCTGTCTCTGGTATTGAACAGGAAACAAGAACCATAAACAGAAGAAAGATCAGCAAAATGAAGTATTTTTTATTATCCGCCGCAACTCTTTTCTGCGGTTTTGCAGTCATGGGCGATCAGACATTCACGCAGGATAAGATGAATGTCCGCTACATGCGCGGCGCTTCGGTGGCAGACGACCCCACCGCGCCCTCCGGCAAAGTTGCCAGAGTTGGACGCGACTGGAGCATACAGTGGTTTCTGGAACCCCGGAAACCGGTTACGATGGATTATACCAGGACTTACGATGTGCTTGCGCTCTGCAAAGGAGACTTCAGAATGGGTATTTACGGCGTTCAGCGTTCCGGCTACGTTGCACCCTATCGAATGATTTCGACTCCGGCATGGAAGCAGATCCGTCTGGTTCGTGACCGGATTCATCCCCGCGATTACCTGACCACCGACGGGATCGGCAAACCCGGCAGCGTTGCCGCTGTCACCTTTGTCGAACATCCGCTGAGCCCGGAAGAACTTGCGGTTCAGAAGGAAAATCTCCCTGCCGTTCATATTGATGCGGAACAGTCTGCACAAATCTGTTTCCGGGGAGTTTTCGAACAGCCGGTGGAACTGCTGACCGGTATGGGCAAAGACAAATTCTGCCCTGAACCCGAATTGATCGTGGAATCCGTCAGCAAATCCGGAAAGATCCGTTCCGGCAGAGTTGCACCGGGCATCGGCAATCTGGTCATCCAGCCGGGAACAGAAGCCGATCCGGTGGTGCAGCTGGTCTTCCGCACAACCGGAAAAACGGGACGTACCATCGCGGATATCGCTTTCCGCACACCGGAAAATCCGAAGTTCCGCATTTTCAGTCATTCTGTGAAACTCGGCGAGATCAACTGCTATGACATCATCCGCACGAACGAACAGATGCGTCTGCTGTATAACCGCAGCAACTTCAACGCCGCACGGGAAAAACTGTTTGCCGGTTACACGGGAAACTTTGCGGTCATACCGGAATCCACCATGCGGAAAGTCTTCGAATATGACATACGTCCGGAATGGTCCGGCAGAACAACTGGCGGAGAACTGAATCTCTCGCTGGCGGGACGCGAAGCCGAACATCTCCAGCTGGTGATCGTTCCCCGGACGGACAAACCGGAAAAACTGAAGATCCGCTGGATTCCGCAGGACGGCGCTTTTCCGGACGTGAAGTTTGAAACAGTCGCCTACATCCGTTCCGACCGCCGTGCCTATCCGCAGGTCAATGAGCGGACGGCGTCTTATCCTGATCCCCTGCTTCCGCTGCAAAATTCGGAAATACGGCTGGACGGAAAGAACCTGCCTCTCTGGGTCACGATCGAAGCAGACAGCAAGATGAAAGCCGGGACATACCGCGGACAACTGCTCATTTCCGGCGAAACCGGCAATCCGGTTTCCATCGCATTGAACATCACGGTCCGGAAATTCTCTCTGCCGGAACGTTCGCAGTTCCGCACCTGTTTCTTCCTGAACCGCGTCTTCATGCTGGAATATTTCAACATCAAAGACTGGCAGGGCGAAAAAGACATGTCCCGCAAGATCATCGAGATTTCCGCGAAAAACCGTCTGACACTGATGCCCATGCTGGAACATCGCCCGACCTGGCTTCAGCCGAACTGGACCGCGACCAGAGACGCGCAGGGCAAGTATCATTTTGACTTTACCAGAGAAAACGAAATCACCCGGATGATTCTTGACGAATTTCATGGAACCGGTTACAATGTCTCTCCCAGCCCGACCTGGGATCGCTATTTCGGATACATGTGGCTGACCGATCCCGGAACCGGCAAGGCAAAACGTCTGCCCTACAATATGAACCACCCGGAATTTGAGAAGATCTACCGTGATTTCCTGGAAGCCGCATGGCAGAATGCCCGGAAAAACAACTGGGAGAAATATGCCTACCATTACATCTGGGATGAATCCAGCGGTGAAAACTGGAACCGTTTGCACCTGCTCAGCAGGAAGTTTGCTCCGGAACTGAAAAATCTTGCCGTCGGCTACAATCTGGATAAAATGCCGGAGAACGTGCGGGATGCGGTTGATCTCTGGTGCCCGCTGACTTCCAATCTGGATACAGAATTTGCCGGAGAACGTGTCCGGAAGGGAGATGAGTCCTGGTGCTATGTCTGTGTCGTCCCGAAGCATCGCTACAATCTGTTTGTCGATCATGAGGCATTCACGCACCGTGCATTGCTCTGGTGGTGCCGGACACGCCGGATTCAGGGGCTTTTATACTGGGGAGTCTGCTTCTGGCATAGAGCGGTCGAGGACAGCCGGAAGACCGGCAGATACTGGCCCGAAGCTGAATGGCATGCCAACCAGTTCCCCGATGGAAACGGAGATGGATATCTGATTTATCCGGATGTGAAGAATCATTGCGTCTATGGTTCGCTGCGACTGTCGGTACTGCGTGACGGCCTGGAGGATATGGAATACTTTCTCCTGCTTGACAGCAGAAAAAACAAGGCGCGCAAGCGGAATTTGCCGCAGGATCGTGAATGGCTCCGCAAAGCGGAAGAACTGGAAAAAGAGATTCCGCAGGTAATTGCGAATGAAACGAAGGAGAAAGGCAGGTATGTCTCCCGTGACTATAACGGTGACTTGCTGGAAGCCGTCCGTGAACGTCTCGGCGATCTGCTGGACGATTTTCCTGTAAATCCGTAAAGTACCGGGAATCCGGCAGGAACATTTTTCTTTTTCTCATGGAATCACTTCAGTTGACGCGGGGTGATTCCATATTTTTTTTTGAATTCGGTAGCGAAATACTGCGGTGAAGAATATTTCATTTCTGCCGCGATTTCCTTGACCGAATAAATATGGGAGCGCAGAAGACCTGCCGCTTTTTCCATTTTCTGGTCCAGATAGTAGCCGATCGGGGAGGTTTGCAGATATTTTTGAAACTGGCGGTGCAGTGTGGCTGTGCTGATCCCCGTATGATGGACAAGTTTTTCCAGCGTCAGGTGTTCGGACAGATTTTCATGAATATATTCCAGCGCCCGCTGGAGCTCCGGCGGACGATGCATCGCCGTGGACTGTGCGGAGAGTTCCAGAAGCAGTGCGTAACATTCGGAACACGCGTCCCGGTAGTTCGCCAGAGTTTCTTTCCTGCTCAGTTCATAGATTCTGTCGAACATGGCGTCAAGCCGTTCCCGGTCGCCGGGAATGATCAGGTTGATGCGGTCAAGCCCGATCTGTTCCAGAATGCGGCGGAGCAGGGTGCCGCACAGGATGACGGTCCGTTTCTGCGCTGTTTCCGTTTCACACTGCATGGAGCTGTCCGCTCCCAGGCGGACCAGGAAAATCTCTCCGGGATTGGCCCGCAGAGTCGTGTTGTTCTGTCGGAAGAGAAAGGTTCCTTTCTGAACATACTCCACGGAAAAAACATCGGAATTGATTCTCTGGCGGAAACATTCTCTATGCCATTCATCGTAACCGGAAGACAGAAGCTGGACTGGATAAGCGGAGCCCTCTTTTCCCGCATAGCTGAAACTTAAAAAACTGTGCCGCGGGTATTCTCCGTAATTATATCCGAAGAGGCGTGACATTCCCGTGGAAAGACTGACATAGCGTCGTTTCATTTATTTTCTCACTGTTGAAATTCTTGACTTTATTGATAAGATAACATACATATTAAAAAAAGAAACCCCTTGCGGAAAAAGATTTTTTATTTATAATATATATCAGAAAAGTAAGAAAGAGGTTTGATGAAAATGAACAGATATCCAACTGTATGGGGCGGCGGGCAGCTCCTTGCTTTTTCCGGAATTGACGGCGTTACCGATTATGAAAACGGACTGCGTCTGCGGACAGCTTTCGACGGTTATGTATTTGAATTGAAACAGGACGGTTACACCCCGCCGGATCCGGTGATCCGCTATACCGGCAGTGCGCCCGAAAAGGTTGAACTGACCGGTGATTTCTTCCGCTTTCACACGGCGGGCGGAGTATCTTCCGGCGTGCTGGTCGATGCGCGGCATCTTCTATTGGAAGGAGACTTCGAGCTTGAACTGCTGAACCGGTATGATTCCGTGGCGTCCGGAAACCGGAAGCTTGTGGCGGCAAAAGGGTTCCTGAAAAAAGAACTGCTGGAACTGGATATTGCCGATGAGATTGCGAAACGCGGAAAATTCCTGTTGTCCGCGCCGCTTCCGGAGGATGCCTCCGAAGCGGCGCGCCGGACTGCCCTCAAGGCTTTATCCCAGCTCAAGACGCAGATTTATTCCCCGGAGGGACGGATCAGGCATTTCTGGAGCACGCCGGACCGCTGGCCGCATAAGCAGATGTGGCTCTGGGATTCTGTTTTCCATGCGCTTGGAATGCGGCATTGCAATCCGGCGCTTGCCCGTGATATGATCAGCGCGATGTTCGATCTCCAGCAGGAAAACGGTTTTATCCCGCTTTGCGGAAATCCTCACGGAGTGCATCGGCTGACCCAGCCGCCGGTTCTGGCGCTGGCGATGAAACTGGTCAATGAAAGCGAACCAGCGCCGGAATTGATTGCGGAACTTGCCCCGAAGCTGGAACGGTATCTGGAATGGATCATGGCGAACCGCGACTCCGACGGCGCGGGGCTGGTCGAGTGGGCGATTGAAGCCTATGAACACTGTCGCAGCGGAGAGAGCGGCATGGATAATTCTCCGCGTTTTGACTGCGCTCTCCAGCTGGATGCCCCCGATTTCAACGCATATCTTGCGTTCGAGTGCGAACAGCTCGCCGGTTTCCTGCCGGAAAGGCGAGATTACTGGATGGGGCATTACAAGCGCCTCTGCCGTCTCATGAACGAACGTCTGTGGAGTGATCCTGTCGGGCTTTACGTGGATTATGACGTGGTGAACGGCTGCCGGACGGAGATCATGTCGAGCGCCGGTTTCCTCCCGCTTTACTGCGGGGCGGCGACAAAGGTGCAGGCGGAACGCATGGCACGTCATCTGACTGACCCGGAAACCTTCGGAACTCCTCTCCGGGTGCCGTCGATCGCGAAAGGCAATACCGCCGCCTACCGGAAAGATATGTGGTGCGGCCCGGTCTGGACGAACATCAATTACCTGATTGCGCTCGGATTGGAGCGTTACGGTTATCATGAACTTGCGCGCGGCATTGTCTGTGATACATTACGCGAACAGGAAAAGTGGTATCTGGAATGCGGCACATTCTTTGAATTCTACGATGATCGCAAAGAAGTGGAGCCGCGCAAACTGGAACGCAAGGGGATTTCTCCGGACGGCAGCTATCATCCGTTCCATCAGGTGTTCCACGATTACGGCTGGTCTGCGACTTTATATCTGGAAATGATCAACAGAAAAGAGTGGAGGTGAATATGAAAAAGAAAGAAGGAGGTTTGATGAGGCAAAGGAAATATGAACTTGAGAATGGTGTGGCTGGGACAATGAGACCTGTCGTAAGAAAAATAAGATTTTTTACCTTGATAAAGCTTCTCATGAGGAGAAGTTGCAAAAAGAATGTTTCATTCCGGCGGCGTCAATTCGCGCCCTGCCTTATTTTTCCTTTCTTCCTTCCATTGTTGAATTGTTCCAATGTTCAATTGTTCAATTGTTTTTCTACTTCTTCCTTCCGTGTTCCCTGTTCGAGATTCTTACTTCGCAGGGTGAAATTACGGATTTTCACCCTGATAGAGCTCCTCATCGTCGTGGCGATCATCGCGATTCTCGCTGCGATGTTATTGCCGGCTTTGAGCAAGGCGAGGGCGATGGCGCAGAGAATTACGTGCACTTCACAGCAAAGGCAGATCGGGCTGGCTCATGCGAATTATCAGTCTGACAGCCAGGACCATTTCATACTGAAAGACTATGAAGCGTTCACTCCGAAAATTTCCCGCGACGAGTGGACATGGGCGTATTATCTGTCACAGAATTATTTGGTGAGCAAAGGCGCTTTGTTTGTCTGTCCGACTGCGGAAAGTGCATTCAGAGATATTAATGTCTGGTCCGCAAGCGGTCTGCGGCGCAATGTCAAAAAATATTATCAGGCAAGTCACTACGGATACAACTATTTGAATCTGGGGTCCACATATCATACGTTCCGGGGAATTACCGGCTCCTATCTGATGACGCCGAAGAATACGCAGATCAAGAGACCTTCGGAGATCATGATGTTTGCGGATGCACGCTACGGAACCAGTCCCAAAGGCACTTATCTTTTCATCGATAAAGACCTGTCCGGTTATACGACCAATGCTTATGCCGTGAATGACCGTCATGAAAACGGGATGAACGTTACATGGGTGGACGGACATGTGACATACGAGAAAAACGGAAAATACCGTCTCTTCCTGCTGACAAGCAAGTTTATGCGCCCATTGTGAGAAAAACGGTAACAGAGGTGGAGAAACCATGAAGTATTTTTTGAGTATTGCATTGTATCTTGTTTTTTGTGCCCTGCTTCACGGCGGAGAAAATCTCTCCTTGAAAACCTGCGGTCTGAAACATGCCGGGGTGGAGGAACAGTTGAAGCAGTTGTTTACGGATGCGGGCTTTTCGGTGAACGCGGAAAAAGGGAGGAACTCTGTCTGTGTTTTTGCCGGACGCCTCAATCAGCCGGAGCTTGCCGCTGCATTCCGGAAATATCTGCCGGGCGGTGAGTTGAAATATGACGGCTTTGCTGTCGCGGTCGATGGCAATCAGGTCTATCTGATCGGAGGGGAGGAGCGTTCCCTGATTTATGCCGCGGCTGATTTTCTGGAGAAACAGTGCGGATATTACCGTTCCGTCCGTCCGGTGGAGGGGGGAACCCCGGAAAAGCAGCGGAAACTTGCCAATGCCGCATGGATATCCAATCCGGCATTTGCTCTGCGCGGAGTTTCTCCTCTGGGGTATTCCGGGCTGAATGGGATGTTTATGAACTGGGAACTTGCCAATGCCTATAATTTCCGGCTGATACCGCAGTCCCGCTATGCCTCGGATTTGAAGTCTGTGGAACGGAGAGGATATCCTCTTTATTTCGGAGGGCACACTTTTTATTTCTGGATTCCGGGAACCTTGTTCAAGGAGCATCCGGAATATTTTCCGCTGATCAAAGGAAAGCGGACCAATTATGAAAAACCGAATTATTCGGTGAAAGTCCAGACGAATGTCGGAAGCAAAGAGGTTCAGGAACTGGTTGCGCAGAAGATGATCCGGATTCTCCGCGAACATCCGGATATCAAAATGATCGGACTCGGCATGAATGACGGCGCCGGATGGGGGGATTCCCCCGAGGAACGGGCGATGGATGATGAGGAGGAATACCGTCGCGGCGTTTACTCCACACGCTATTTCCGTTTTGCCAATATTGTCGCGGAAAAGGTCGCAAAGGTATTTCCCGATGTGAAGATTCACACTTATGCCTATCTTTCATGTGAGGAGCCTCCGAAACTTGAAAAGCTGCACCCGAACCTCATCATTGAATTCTGCACTTACCGGCGGGATTACAAACGGACTTTGGATGATCCTTCATCGCCGGTCAATGCTTATTGGAACAAACTGCTCCTGAAGTGGCTGAAATTCGGCAATGCCCTGTATATTCGTGATTATCTTGTTTTCGGAGGTTTTCCGGCGTTTGACGTGCCTGTCCTTAAGATCATCCAGCGCGATTTGCAGTATTACAGAAAGATCGGTGTGACAGGGTATTATACCGAATGCATGGTGGACGGCTGCGCTCCCGATGCGCCGGAGAAAGTCCGGAAAGGGTATTACAGAAGAGATATGAACCCTGAAAAACAACTGCTGTATTGGACGGGCATGAAAATGGAGTTTCATCTGCTCGGCAGACTGCTGTGGAATCCCGATGCGGATCTTGAGACTCTGAAAAAGGAGTATTTCAAGAACTATTATGGCGCAGCCGCGGAAGCCGTGGAGAAGATTTACCGCCGTATTGAACAGCGTTGGGACAATGATTCCGCTCCTTATGTCTGGAACAAATTTGACACGAATTTTCCTGCCATGCTGTTTCAGGACGGAGATATGGATTTTCTGGAAAAGGAACTTGCAAAAGCTGTTGCGATCGCTGAAAAATCAAAAGACCCTGTTCTCGCGGAGCGTCTGAAACGGGAAGAAAAGCTGATTCTCGGCGAATACAGGAAACGTGCCGGCATACAGAGAAAAACACTGTCCGTCGGGAAGCTTGCCGGAGATGCCACGGTGGAGAATGTGAAACGTACAGCAGAGAAGAATCAATCTGTGATCCGAGGGCTGGTAAAACGGGAGCGGGGCGGAAAGATTCTTCCTTCGGGCAGCCCCGCCGATATTTATTGTGCCGTGCAGGGAGACAGCCTGATTATTCTCGGAGAATTCATACAGAAAAAGGTGTCGGCGGTTCCGCGGGAGCGGGATGGACAGGTATGGAAAGGCAATGACACGTTTGAGCTGTTTCTTGCCGCCGGACCGGAAAATGCCGCGGATGGCTATTATCAACTGGTCATTAATCCGCTCGGTGATTTTTACGATTCCCGCTTAAACCGGAAACAGTGGAACTGCAATGCAAAGGTGAATGCCGGGATTCTGGCGGACCGCTGGTTTGCCCTGATCTCAATTCCCTTGAGTGAACTGGGGTATCCCCGGGATAAGGCAGCCTTTTCCCTGCGCATGAACTTCGGCAGGAATATTTCCGGGAAAGAGGTTTCCAGTTGGACGGACGGCTCTTTTGCGAATGAATCCGCTTTCGGAATCCTCAAAATTCAGAGGTGATTCTTATGAAACTATGGTGGAGTTTGTTTCTTGTTTCCGCTGCCTGGAATTTGTCTGCTGTGGAGCTGGATGGAGTCAGGGATTTTGTCCGGATTCAATGGAAGACGGAAATGCCGCGTCCGGTCTTTTCCGTCAGTTTCAGAGTGAAAGTGAATGCCGCAGATCTGAGGGTTCCGGAAGGGAAAAAGGAGGATAACTCCATTTGTTTTGAAATGCGCTCGGTTCCGTTTGAGTTCGATGGTTTCAGAGAATTCAAGCTGTTTTTTGTTTCACTGGCGAATCCGGCAAAAAGTTATGCCGGGTTTCAGGCAACTGCGTCCTGCCGCGGGAAAACGGAAAGAATCCGTTATAATGCCGCTTGGCGTAGTGTCGGCGGAAGCGTGCCTGTGGATGAGTTTGTAACAGTAGTTGTCGCTTTCGATGGTATGGCTTTGGATGCGTATGTGAATCATGAGAATCTTGCGAATACGCATAGAAAGCAGAGATTGTCTCTGGGAGAGAGTGCGGGAGAGTATTCTCTTTGTTTCGGGATGAATAAGAACCGGAGATATCCGTTGAAATGCGAGATTCAGGATGTCGCGGTCTATGATAAGGTGTTGAGTTCTGCCGAAGTTCGGTCGCTGCTGAACGGGAGGTCGCCGGCGGAAATAACGGGAGCGCTTGTTTACCTGCCTCTGGAAAATGATCTGGCGGATCGCTTGAAGTCGCCGGATATCCGGATTATGGTATCGCCCGGAGTGAGGAAACAATTGAGTAAGTGAGGTTCGCTATGGATTTTTGTGTGAAAGATGTTCCCGTCAGCCATGAATATGATGTGCTGGTCGCCGGATCGGGAATGGGAGGGATTTCTGCGGCGGTTGCGGCGGCGGAGGATGGATTGAAAGTCGGAATGATCGAATATTTCGGGGAACCCGGCGGAATTCCCGTGAACGGGCGCCTCGGTTCGATTTCCGGTTACAGCCGCAGGGGAGTTGTTGCCGTCGGCGGTTTCGCGAGGCAGTTTGCGGATGAACTGCTCCGGCGCGGCAAGGCGTTTGAACAGGGCGGCGGAAGCAATATCAACATGACTCCCCCGGCGCTGACCGCTTTTCTGCTGGAACTGATTGATTTTTACAGAATAGACCTGCATCTGTATACGCAGTTGATCGGCTCCGTCGTTGCGGACGGAAAAATTGCCCATGCCGCAGTCGCCGGCAAAAGCGGGATCTCCATGATGAAGGCGAAGCTGTTCGTGGACGCAACCGGTGACGGTGATCTTGCAGTGATGTCGGGGTGTCCTTATGAGAAAGGGCGCAAGCCGGACGGCAAGGTGCAGTCTTCCACGCTGGTTTTCGTGATCGGTGGAATTGATCTTGCGCGGATGCCGGATTACATGGAGGTCCGCAGAATCTGGCAGAGCAGGCCGCGTCCGGTGCCGATCGACCACAGCGTGTTTCAGTTTGTGCCGCATGGCGCGGGAACCAATGAGATTGCCGTCAATATGACCCATATCCTGAATTGCGACTGCACGAAAACGGAGGATCTGACCCGCATCCGCAAGGAGGGTGTCAGGCAGGCGGAATATCTTCTGAATGAGTTTTTCCGCAAGGAGATTCCAGGGTATGAGCACGCATGGATCAGTCATTATGCGCCCCAGATCGGCTGCCGCGAGACGCGCCGGATTCTCGGCGACTATGTGCTTACGGAGGACGATGTCATCAGTTCGCGCCGCTTTGAGGATGAGATCGCCTGCGGAATCTGGGGGATTGATGTGCATACGCCTGACGGAGTTCATACCCGGATCGCCCGTTATATTGAGAAACCCTACGGTATTCCCTATCGCTGTGTCACCCCCCGGAACATCGGCAATCTTTATATTGTGGGGCGCCCGATTTCCGCAGATCACATTGCGCATTCTTCATCGCGGATCAACGGCACGTGCATGGCGATCGGCGAAGCGGTCGGATGCGCCTCGGCAGGTGCGATTCAGAACGGTTCGACGCGGAAAGTCGATGTCAGGCAGCTTCAGGAAAAAATCCGCTGCATGAAATACCGGTTCTTCTCCTGAGCCCGTTGCCCGTGACTTTTGTCACGGTTTCAATACGTGGTTTCGCTTGAGCGCGATCTGTTTTGCGCGATAGGCGAGAGGGGTCATGTTGATCTTTTCACGGAACGCGCGGCTGAATGCCTGAATGGAGGAGTAGCCGCAAAGTTCCGCGATTTCGCCGATGTTTTTTTCTTTCTGATTGAGGTGGTACATTGCTTTGGTGATTCGGCTCCGGCGGATATATTCTCCGAGGCTGATTCCGGTTTCCTCCTGAAAACGGCGGCGCAGATGGCTTCTTGAAATGTGGAACTGTTTTGCCAGAATGTTCAACCCCAGCTCCTGATCCAGATGGTTCATGATGTATCTGACGACGCGTGCCGCAAAAGAGGAACTTTCCGGAAATGCCGATGGTGTGGAATCTTTTTCCGTATCCTGCTGGATCCGGCTCAGAAGGAGTGTCAGGAGCAGTGTCTGCTCCCATCTCCGCGCCTGATTCTGATACGCTTTCAGCAGGTTGGAAACCAGCGTGAAGGATTCCGGGTTCAGCATGGCGGAGGAGTGGCGTTCCGGCAGAATATCGCTGCGTTTGACCTCGAATGTGATCATCAGGCGGAAGATCTGTTCATCCGTATGCATGAACAGGTGGTTTTCATAGGGATAGATCAGGAATACGCTGCCGGTTTCGAGCAGGAAACGGCGCCCGTCCAGAAGCAGTTGGCAGGGAGCGCCGAGATTCAGGTTCAGCAGATGCCGGTGGTGAATGGCTCCCTGGCCGAGCACGGGAGAGAGTCCGCCGCGCGCAAAGACCAGGATATTGTCCGGCAGATCGAAATCGTATCCGTTGGGATGATTTACGAATAAAGCCGAAGGAGTTTTCAGTGTTTTTGCCTGTCTGATCAGTTTTTTGAGCATATCTGTTAAAAAAAAGAGCTATGTGGTGATTGTTTTAACCTTTTATCTGCGGTATAATATAGCGATGAAACCGGAAAAGGCAACCAGTGAAAAGGAACTTTCAGAATGTCTGTGGTCAGAATCGGAATTATCGGTGTCGGCGTGATGGGAAGCGCTCACGTCAACAGTGTCAAACAACTGAAAAACTGTGAACTGACGGCTCTCTGCGACATCGACCCGAAGGTTTTGGAACGTTACAGGGAGAGCGGTGTGGAGCTGTTTTCCGACAGTGAGGCGCTTTTTGCATCGGGAAAGGTGGATGGCGTCATTATTTCCACGCCTCATTATTTCCATGTTCCGCTTGCTTTGAGGGCGATGGAGCATGGAATTCATGTTCTTGTGGAAAAACCGATTGCGGTCCAGAAATCCGAGGCGGAACGTCTTGTCGCGGCTTCCAAAGCGCATCCTGAACTCAAACTCAGCGCCATGTTCTGCCTGCGCCGCATTCCGACGAATATCAAAATCAAGCAGCTGATCGAATCCGGCGAACTCGGTGCGATCCGCCGGATCAACTGGATCATCACCGACTGGTTCCGCACGCAGACGTATTATGATTCGGGCACATGGCGGGCGACGTGGGCAGGCGAGGGCGGAGGCGTACTCCTGAATCAGTGTCCGCACCAGCTCGACCTGATGCAGTGGTTTTTCGGGATGCCGGAGAAAGTGACCGCGCGGGTGTTTTTCGGGAAATATCATGATATTGAGGTGGAGGATGAGGTCAGCGCGATTCTGGAATATCCGGACGGCAGAACCGGCATGTTTGTGACTTCCACGGGGGAGGCTCCCGGCACGAACCGTCTTGAAATTGCTGCGGAACGCGGTCGGCTCGTTCTTGAAAACGGCAGGCTTTCTTTTATTCGCAATGAGATTCCCATGTCCGAATTCTGCCGGACGACGAAGAGCACCATGAGTTTGCCGGATCGTTGGAACATTGACATTCCTGTGAACGGTGCGAATCCGACGATGCATCGCGACATCATTGAGAATTTTGCAGACGCGATTCTGCATGGCACTCCGCTTTATGCTCCGGCGACGGAGGGAATCAACAGCCTGGAACTCGGAAACGCGATGCTTCTGTCACAGCTGAAAGGCGCTCCCGTCTCTCTGCCTCTGAATGCCGGGGATTTCGATGTTGAACTTGAAAAATTGATTGCAAACAGCAGGAAAGGAAAAAAGAAATGAAATTGAAAATTGCATTTGCGGGTCTTCGCCACGGACACATCTTTTCCCTGTATGATAAGGTGTTGCAGAATCCCGATCTGGAACTGGTCGGAGTCTGCGAGGAGGACGAAGCGGCGTCTTTGCTGGCGACGCGCCCGGACATCAAACTGACGGATTGCGATTTTGATGAAATGCTCCGCCGTTCCGGCTGTGATATCGTGGCTGTGGGCGATTATTATGCAAAGCGCGGCAGCCTTGCGATCCGCGCCCTGAAAGCCGGAAAGCATGTGATTGCGGACAAGCCGCTCTGCACTTCGCTTGAGGAACTGGACGAGATCGAAACCCTTGCGAAACAGACGGGACTCAAAGTCGGGTGTATGTATGAACTGCGCGGGGTTCCGAACTTTGCCGCTGCCCGTGAACTGATCCTGAGCGGAACTCTCGGCAAAATTACGCAGATTCAGTTTGGCGGGCAGCATCCTCTGATGCGGGGAAGCCGTCCGGTGTGGTATTTCGAGCCGGGGAAACATGGCGGGACGATCAACGACATCGCAAGCCATGCGATCGACATTATCCCGTGGCTGACCGGTCTGGAGATTCAGAAGACTGTTGCCGCGCGCACATGGCAGGCGTTCGATTCGCAGTGTGATTGTTTCAACGATGCCGCCCAGTTCATGCTGACGCTGAACAACGGCTGCGGCGTGCTTGGCGATGTCTCCTATTCCGCGCCAGATTCCATCGGATTTGCCATGCCGACTTACTGGCGCTTCGACATTTGGGGAACGGAGGGCATGATTGAATTCAACTGTTCTGAGAAACATGTGAAAGCCTATCTGAAGAGCAGAAAAGATGTTTCTCTGATTGCCCCGCCGTCTCAGGCTCCGGTGGATTATCTGGAAAGTTTCCTCCGTGACATTGCCGGAAAGCCGACGGATTTGACGACCTCTGTTGTCCTGAAGAGTACAAGACAGACACTTGAAATCCAGAAAGTTGCGGATCAGGCGTAATGTCATCCCGCAGACCTTGCTTTTTTGCCGGGATGCGGATGTTTTTATGTCCTCTGAAGTGAAGTTTGGCTTCAGCGGACAATATTTTGTATTCGGATTGGAACATAATAGTTGTTCTGCATTGCACTGAACTGAAAATATTGCGGAAAAAATTCATTGCAGACTTTCTTTTTCAGGAAAGAGAGCTATTTTAATGGGACTCCGTCCGGGGCATAGCGCAGTTGGTAGCGCGTCTGCTTTGGGAGCAGAAGGTCGCGAGTTCGAATCTCGCTGCCCCGACCAGTTTTACTTTCTGCACTCATGTCGTTTTTCAATAAGAGCGGATCAGTTCTTCCGCATCAGAATTGGAGGGATGACTCCGGAGGATTCCCTGTTCAGGGCGGAACGGAGGTATTTATAGTCGCGGCAAAAGGTCGCGACGAGACGCCAGAAGTTTGCGGAATGGTTCATTTCCCGCGTATGGCAGAGTTCGTGGATCATTACATAACGCACATATTCCGGCGGAAAGAAAAGCAGCAGGGCGTTCAATGAAATATGTTTCCTGCCGGAACAGCTTCCCCATCGGCGCTGCTGAAGGCGGAAATTCACTTCACCGTATGGAATGCCGCATTCGGCGGAAGTCTGTTTCATGAGAGGTTCCAGAAGTTCACGCGCACGCCGCAGAAGATAATCACGGAGTGCCTGATGCACCTGTTCCGCATTCAGAACAGCGCCAGTGACAAGCAGACTGTCCGCCGTCTCTCTGACACCAACCCAGCAGACATCTTTCCATTCGTAGAAAAGCGGTAGATCTCTGCCGGAAAAACGCAGATTGAAATGCGTCGGATAGTATTCCGGTTCCGCTTTGCGGGGGACTGCCGGGCGGTTCACGAATTTACGCAGAGTCCGTTCCAGCCATAACGAATTTTTTTCAACGAAACTCTGTGCTTCGGAATAGGATGTGAAATAAGGGATTACGACCTCCACCGCACCGGCAGGCGAAACCTTCAGAGTGAGTCTGGACGCCCTTGCCGAACGGCGGATGGAATATTCTCTCTTTGTGCGGCTCAGGGGCAGAATTACGGAAAAAGACGCATCGGATTTCATTTTATAAAATCTGCCGGGCAAGTCTTTTGGCTGTTGCGGCGGTGTAGTTCAAAATGGAACGCTCCATATTCGTATCCGCCTGCCACGCGATGGAGAGGTAAAGCGAACCGAAAAGTTCCTCCTGCGGCAGGACAACTACGTTATGGTCTTTGGTGAGACTTTGCGGCGGATATGCCATCAGTGCGATTCCGAGTCCCATTTCCACGTAATCCAAAGCCGCTTCAATGGAGTTGGTCGAGGCGGAAAACTCCGGCGTGATTCCGAACTGTGAGAGTCCGGCGAGCAGTTCCATGGTGCCTCCGCTGGTCTCCTGAATCGCAATCCAGCGCTCCGAGGCAAAGTCCGATTTCGGCCAGAATCCTTTCTGCGCAAAACGATGCCCCACGGGCACGACCAGAGCCATGGGGAACTTTGCCAGATTCGTGATTTCCAGAGATTTGGATTTATACTGAACGGAAAATGCAATGGCGGCATCGACTTCTTTCCTGTTCAGGCGCGCAAGACATTGAACGCCGTCCGCTTCAAAGACATTCGGGCGCAGCTTCGGAAATTTCGCCGTCAATTCCCCGATCAGTTTCGGCAGGTATTTCGCGCTGATGATGGAAGGGCACGCAATCCGGAAACGGATCGGCGCGTCCTCGCCGAGCATCGCCAGCTCGCTTTCAATGTTGTCGAAAAAACGCGAGAGGAAACGGTAAAGACGCTCTCCCGCGGGAGTCAGCGCAAATGGTTTACGCTCGAACAGCCTGGTTCCCGCCTCCTCTTCGAGCTTCATCAACTGCTGGCTGATTGCGGGCTGCCGGATGCCGTAAGGAATGATCTTCACGGCATTGCTGATCCCTTTCGCCTTGGCTGTGTAGTAGAAAAGCTCAAGATGATGCAGGTTCACATTCATAGCAGAGTCTCTCCGAACTGAAGGAACGTGCCGTTTGCAATCGACTCGCGGATCGCCTTCATCAACCCCATGAAGTAAGCGATGTTGTGGATGGAGAGCAGACGCACTCCGAGGATTTCGTTGACATTCAGCAGGTGGCGGATATAGGCTTTCGTGAAGTTCCGGCAGGCATAGCAGGAACAGTTTTCATCGACCGGAGTGAAGTCCTCGCGGTATTTTGCCGCTTTGACGGGGATTGTTCCGCCGCCGGTTATGAACGCGGTTCCGTGGCGCGCCAGCCTTGTCGGCATGACGCAGTCGAACATGTCAATCCCGCGCTTGACGCCCTCGTAGATCTGGCGCGGTGTGCCGACGCCCATCAGATAGCGCGGCTTATGCTCCGGGAGCAGGTGTGTGGTCCAGTCCATCGCCTTGATCATCTCCTCCTCGCTTTCGCCTACACTGACTCCGCCGATCGCATAACCGTTGAAGTCCATTTCGGAGAGGATTTTCGCGGATTTTTCACGCAGGTCCCGGAAGACGGAACCCTGCACGATACCGAACATCTGCTGTCCGTCCTTGAGCGGCTGGCGGCGCGAAATCTCCTCCCAGCGGAGTGTGATTTCCAGTGATTTTTCCGCTTCCTCGTGCGTGCACGGGTAATGGGTGCACTCATCAAACGCCATCACGATGTCGGAACCGAGCGCACGCTGAATCGCCGCCGATTCCACGGGTCCGAGGAAGAACTTCGTTCCGTCGATATGGGAGGCGAACTCCACGCCGTTGTATTTCATCTTGCGCAGTTTCGCGAGGCTGAACACCTGAAAACCGCCGCTGTCCGTGAGAATCGGGTGGTTCCAGGCGGCGAACCTGTGAAGCCCTCCCGCTTTTTCGATCAGTTCGGGGCCCGGTTTTAAAAACAGATGATAGGTATTGCCGAGAATGATCTGCGCACCGAGTTCTTCCAGCTCCAGCGGAGACATTGCCTTGACCGTGCCGCGTGTTCCGACCGGCATGAATACCGGAGTCTGAATCGTTCCGTGCGGTGTTTCCAGCGAACCGAGGCGCGCGGAACATTCCGTGGATTTCTGCCGTATGGTGAAATGTGAATTGTTCATCGCAGTACAAACATTCCGTCGAATACTTTATCTATATCTTCCTGCGGTTTGCCGAGCGCCTTTGCGATCTGCGCCGCAAAATCAAAAGAGGCTCCCGGTCCTTTGCCTGTCACGAGATTACCGTCCTGTTCCGCCCGGTTTCCTGTGTAAATCAGGTCTTCGAGCCCCGCATTCGTCCCCGGATAGCCGGTGACTGTTTTGCCGCGGACAAGTCCCGCCCGTTCCAACGCGATCGGAGCCGCGCAGATCGCCGCAACGACTTTGCCGTCCGCATTCATTTTCCGGAGAACTTCCATGACTTCCGAACTGTCGCGCAGATTCTCCGCGCCGGGAAGCCCGCCGGGGAGAATAACCGCGTCTTTTGTGCTCCAGTCAACATCGGCAAGCAGAGTATGCGCCTTGATCGTGACTCCGGCGGTGCTGGTGACATATTCCGTATTGACTCCGGCGAACTGCACTGCGATTCCGAGACGCTTCAGCACGTCTCCGGTCGCAACCGCTTCGGTTTCCTCAAATCCGTCCGCAAGAAGAATGACAGCCTGTTTCCGATTCATTTATTTTTCTCCTCTCTGAGCTTCTCGTAATATTCCTTTGTCGCGTTTTTGAGATAACGCACGACATTCTGATCCGTGGCGAGATCGTAGGGGGAATCGCCGTTCTCGTCTTCCTGTCCGGGATTTGCTCCACGCTCGACCAGCAGTTTCACCATTTCCAGATTATTCTCGATTGCCGCCCAGATAAGCGGTGTGCGGCGGAGAGAAAATACGCCGTTGCGTGCCAGTATCCGGTAGGCGCCGTGGACTTGAATGCGCCTTGTCTCCCGCAGGGCAATGGAGAGATCCCAGTTCAGCGGGACCTGCTTGTCGACAAGCGCGGAGGCAACCTTGAGGTCGCCTCCCTTGACCGCGTGATACATGATGATGAGTCCAAGCGCCGGATTGTTGACGAAGTTCGGATAGAGATCCAGAAGGAGCAGCGCCGCATCCGTGTGTTTCAACGCCGCGGCGTGCATGACGGCGGACATGGAATCCTGGTCAAACAGCTCGGGGTCGGCGCCCTTTTTCAGCAGAAGACTGACCGCTTCCCGGGAATTTTGATTGGCACGTGCGGCGTGCATGAGCGGTGTGCGTTCCATTTCATCGCGTGCGTTGACGTCCGCGCCTTTGCCGATCAGCAGCTCCATCGCCTTGACATTGCCGAGACGTGCAGCTTCCATAAGCGGCGTGCGCCCGAAAGAGCCGTGCGCCTCCAGATTGACCGGATACTCCAGCAGTGTGATCAGGGTGTCCGGATACCGCTTGCCTGCGGCGACGTGAAGCGGCGTATTGCCTTTGAGGTCCGCGGCATTGACATCCGCGCCTCGTTTGATCAGATCACGGATGTAGAACGGTTTGTCGGCTATCGCCGCCATGAGAATCGGCGTCATGCCTTCGGCGTTGCGCGCATTGACGTTGGCGCCGGTGGAAAGAGCCGCCTCGTATTCCTTCTGCCCGGCATTGCGGAGAGAATGAATCAGCAGGGCGTCGCTTTGCGTGAATTCCGGCTGGGACGCACATCCTGCGAGAAGAAGCACGGTTCCGGAAAGAAAAACTGTGCTGGATAAGATGCGAAGAATCATGATTGTTTCCTTTTTCTTGCCTCCGCCGATGAACGGAGCTGTCCGCATGCGGCGCTGGAGTCAAATCCTTTTTCCACTCTTACTGTTACAGGGATTCTGGCGGCTTTCAAGTTGTTTTCAAACTTTTTTATCGCTTCTTTCGAGGGGCGCTCGAATGCGCCGTTCGCCTTGTTGTAGGGGATGAGGTTGATCTTGGCGTCCGCTTCCGCGGCAAGTCTGGAGAGACGCACCGCCTGTTCCGGGAAATCATTGATTCCGGCAAGCATGACGTATTCAAAAGTAAGCAGCCGTCCGGTCGCCTGACGGTGAAGCTTGCATGCGGCGATGATATCCTTGATATCGCGGCGGTACTTGCTTGGAATCAGGAGGGAACGCACCTTGTCATCCGGCGCGTGAAGCGAAACGGCGAGATTCCACTGCCTGCCGTGTTCCGCCAGATTGCGGATGCCCGGCGTCCAGCCGCTGGTTGAGATTGTGACGCGGCGCGCGGCAAGCCCGATCCCATCGGGGGTGCAGATCGTTTCGAGCGCCTCGACCAGATTATTGTAATTGAGCAGAGGCTCGCCTACGCCCATAATGACCACATTGTCCGGCGCCTTGCCGGTCAGGCGGCAGCAGAGCAGATACTCTTCGATGATCTCTCCGGCATGAAGATTGCGCACAAATCCTGCGGAACCGCTGGCGCAGAACGCACAGGCGACGGGACAGCCGACCTGTGTGCTGAGGCAGAAAGTCATGCGTCCGTCCTGTGCCGGAATCAGAGCACATTCCACGGTCTCGCCGTCAAACAGCGAAAGCAGAAGCTTGCGGGAACCGTCCGCACACTCGCTGTCCTGCTCGATTTTGACTGCGGCGCAGAGGAAGTTTTCTTTGATTTTTTCTTTCAGCGACGCGGGCAGATTGGTCATGGACGCGGGGTCCGTAATCCACTTTTTGGCGACCCAGTCATAAAGTTGTTTCGCCCGGTAGGTATTTTCCCCCGCCCTTCCGATGAAATCCATCGCCTGCGCCGGAGTGATGGTTGCGAGAAACTGTCTGGGCGCACGATTAGAATCTGATATTCCGGAAGTCGCTGTTTTCGAGTTCGTCTTTTCTGTCATTGAGTCTGCCTTTCCATAGATAGATATTCTGATTTTTGTAAATTACATCAAGGATGCGTGTCCATGTGCGGGTGGTGTCCGCCGGCTGGACACTGCTGGTGGTGATGATGAAAAGTTCCGGCGCGCTGATGTCCTCCGTATCGTTGAGGTTCAGGCTTCTGATTCCGGTGCCGAGATAGTGGCACTCCGCATAGAGCCCCCCGATCGCGGCGTCCTTGTAAACGGTCATTGCCGGAGAATAAGATTCTCCGATTGCCTTGCGGAACATTTGCCCCAGATCCGTCCTGAAGTGTTCCGAAGCGCGGTAGGGGTTGATTATGGACCAGAAAAACAGCATCATGCCGCAGAAAAACAGAACCAGTATGACCCAGACCTGTTTTCTTTTGACCGCCATGACATAGGCGGCAAGCGCCAGCAGAGGAATGAGGCAGGCTTCGTAAAATGCGGGAGTAAAACGGATTCCGGACGGTTGATAGGAGAGATCATAGGTGTTTCCGACGACCTGCAGGATGATCTCTTTCGGTGCGGTATGGAACAGGATCGCGCAGACACCCGCCAGAAAGAGCGCGATGCAGAAGAAAGAAAGAATCCGGCAGAGATTTTTCCCGTGGCGCCTTGCCACGATCCAGTAGTTCAGCCCGATCAAAGTCGCCGCAAGAGGTGCGAGGAAAAGAATGTCACGCCCTTTGCTGAAAGGATTCAGGCAAAGCAGAATCAGCAGAACATACGAGAGCATCCGCAGGTATTTCGAAAACAGCGGTGTTTCATCAATTACCATGAGCGCCACGCAGAAAGGCGCATACAGGAAAAAAGTCCACGGCAGGAAACGCAAGAGAATGTCGAAAGGCGTGTAAATCACATGCCACAGATATCCGAGAATATCGCCATCCCCGAACGGCGCCGTCTGGAGGCCGCTGTTCCAACGGGGGATCAGCCACAGGAATATGAAGAACAGGATCGTGGCGCAGGCGGTATAAAAACCCGGTTTGTTCAGTTTCGTCCAGACGGTAAAGGGGCGGTGCAGGAATGCCATCGGAACGAAGAAATAGATCAGAGCCGTCCAGCCGCTGTTGTAAAAGGCGAGTCCCGCAAAAATCCCGGCGAAAATCCATGCCCGGTTCCATGAACCCCGGACCTGCCCGAAGTAGAACCAGAGGAGCCAGCCTGAAAAAATCAGGAGCACCGTCAGCATATGCGGATACCCTTCGACGGCTTTTTCCGCAACGAGAATCGTGGTGAACATAGCTCCCGCTCCTGCTGCCGCCGCCTGAATTCCCCGCATACTGTAACACGCGATTCCGACAACTACCGTCAGGATCGCCAGCGAAAAGACAGAGAGGAAGCGAAGCGAAAATTCCATTGTGAATCCGAGCATGGAAAGCCCTTTTGCCAGAAGCGGATACAGAGGATAGGTGTAGGGCATCAGTTCCCCGTGCGCAAGCGTGGACGGAGGAAAAGAGGCAATCTCATTCGCAATCGCGGCGTAATCCCCTTCTTCACGGAAGAGCTCGCGCAATCCGAGATCCCAGAACGGATAGGCGATGATGAATGCCGCCGCCAGAATCAGGACCGTCAGCCAGGGAGAGATCACTTTTTCTTCATGAATCGCCATCCGGAATTCACAGCTCCTGTTGTTCCATAATCAGATGATTGTATTCCTTTTCCGCGAAACGGTCCGTCATGCCGGCGATGTAATCCGCCGCCGCGCGGGCGACTCCATCCTTCCGGATGCGGGTCTGCGCCGTCTCTCCCATGAGTTCGGGGTGCGCCAGATAGATGCGGAACATATTGTCCATCCTGTTGAAAGACAGTTCATTCAATTTTTTCAGTTCAGGGTGGAAATAGAGATTGTGATAGAGAAAATCGCGCAGTTCCTTGGTCTGCGGTTCAAATTCAGGGCTGAACGAAATGAGTTTTACGTCCAGATTTTCGACTTCCGCAGCCGATTCCGGCGCAATCTTTTCAAGATTTGCATTGGAGTGGCGGATGACATCTCCGACCATTGCGTCAATCAGGCAGCGCACCGTGAATGCGGCGAAACGCTCCTCGCCTTTTTTAAGCCCGTAGGCATAGGCTTTTTCCGAGACCCTGCGCCAGAGTTCGACTTCTTCGAGCATGTCGGGAGTAATCAGCCCTGAGTCCAGACCGTCGTCCACGTCATGTCCGTAGTAAGTCAGATCGTCGGCGACGTCCGCCACCTGTGCCTCAAGTGCGGGCATCAGCGGCAGAGTTTCACCGTCCAGTTCGGCACGTTTTCCCTCATGATCGATTCTGTGTTTGATCAGACCGGAACGCACCTCCCATGTCAGGTTGATTCCATCGTATTCCGGATATTTGACCTCCAGCTCGTCCACGATGCGGAGCGCCTGCAGATTGTGGTCGAATCCGCCGTAGTCGAACATGATCCGGTGCAGAGCGCGTTCTCCCGCATGGCCGAACGGAGTATGCCCGAGGTCGTGGGCGAGGGAAATGGTTTCGGTGAGGTCCTCGTTGAGATTCAGCGAACGTGCGATGGTGCGTGCGATCGCGGCGACTTCGATGGTATGTGTGAGGCGTGTCCGGTAATGGTCGCCGCTTCCGCTCAGGAAGACCTGGGTTTTGTATTCCAGGCGGCGGAACGCATGACTGTGCAGAATCCGGTCGCGGTCGCGCTGGAAATCGGTGCGGAACGGATGTGTTTTTTCAGGGTGGCGTCTTCCCCGCGTGCTGATATTGTGAGTGGCATAAGGCGCCAGTTCCGTTTTTTCCAGATTGTACTGATCTTCCAGTTCCCTTATCATGGCACTCCATTGCATCCTGTTTTGATTTGTTCGGGAATATTTCAAAGGACACAGAAAACAGATTTCCGTGCGGATTCCGTTCCGCCTCTTTTCCGTTTTCTGCTCCCTTGGAAGCCTGCCGTCAGAACAGCTCCGGCATGTATTCCCTGACCAGTTTGAACATTTCTTCTTCGCTGATCGTGGTTGTCCTGCCCTTCCTGTATTCCTCGTCGATCCAGTTCTTGATCGTGACGATTCCCGGATTGTCCTTGCGGATGTCGATCCCTTTCGGAATGTTCGACTGAATCCAGTAGGCGACGCCGGCAAGTCCGGATGTATTGGAGATCGCGACTTTGCAGGGGCGCTTCAAATATTTTTCCGTGTCGAAGATGTTGTAAATTTCCTCGTTTTTCGTCAGGCCGTCCGCATGAATTCCCGCACGTGTGGTATTGAAGTCCATTCCGACGAAAGGATAGTTCGCCGGGATCGGATAATTGATTTCTTTGCGGAAGAACTCTGCCATATCGGTAATGGCAGTCGTGTCGATTCCGTCATGGATTCCGGTAATTCCCATCCAGTCGAAAACGAGTCCTTCCACGGGCGGATTGCCGGTACGCTCTCCGAAACCGAGGAATGTGCCGTTGACAGCGGAACATCCGTAAAGCCATGCGCAGACGCCGTTTGCAAGCACCTTGTGGAAGTCGTTGTGCCCATGCCATTCGAGGTCTTCGGAACGGGTGTCCGTTTCATCCAGAATTGCCCTGATGATTGCGGGGACCCCGCGCGGCGGTTCCGCATTCGGGAACGGAAGCCCGTACCCCATGGTGTCGCAGAGGCGGATCTTGACCGTCTTTCCGCTGCCTTTGCAAAGTTCGTTCAGTTCATTGATCATGGGCAGGACGAATCCGTAAAGATCGGCGCGGGTAAGATCCTCCAGATGACAGCGCGGGCGGACGCCGTTTTCCAGCGCGGCGGCGACGATTTCCTTATAGGAATCAAGTGTCTGCCTGCGGTTTTTCTTGAGTTTCAGGAAAATATGATAGTCGGAACAGGAGGTCAGAATACCGGTCTCCTTGAGTCCGAATGATTTCACCAGTTCAAAATCCGTTTTCGCGGCGCGGATCCACGCCGTTATTTCCGGGAATTCGTAACCGAGTTCCAGACATGCTTCGACGGCGGCACGGTCGTTGGGGCTGTACAGGAAGAATTCACTTTGCCGGATGAGCCCGTGTTTCCCGCTGATTCTGTGCATGAATTTGAAAATCCGGACGATCTGCTCCACGGTATAGGGTGGCCTTGACTGCTGTCCGTCGCGGAATGTGGTATCCGTAATCCAGATTTTTTCCGGAATGCGCATGGGTACGGTTTCGTTGCCAAGTCTGATGCTTGGAATTCTGTCATAGGAAAACGTATCCCTGAACAGGTTCGGCTCCGATACATTTTGCAATGTTGCTTTCATAAGATTTACCTCCCGACTCATGAGCGATTTCAGTTAAACTGAATAATATACAGCAAAAATCCTTTTTTTTCAAGGATTTCCGGTGAAATAATTGCCGTAGGAGACCGGAGCATAAAGCATACACAGGTAGAACTGGCGCGGCGGCAGAATATCGTTCCGTCTCCATGCAGACGGAAGTGCATGGATTACTTGGTTCATAAAAGCAACAGTTCAGGTTCTTTTCAGCAGAACAGCCTCTCCCGCTCGAAGAACAGGTTCTTTTTCCCATGCGCCGCAGAACGCATTGACAAGCTTACCGGCAGGATATGTGACCGTATGATCTTCGAAATTGGCGATGAGGATATAATCCACTCCGTCAAAGCCCCGGAAAGAGATGGAGCGTACTCTGCCTTCCGTTTTCAGCTTTCGGAGGGGGGGTGCGGATAATGTTTCTTCAAGTGTGACTCCGGCGGAGACTGCCGCTCCGGAATCTATCAGGACGGTTCCCGCTGTATAACGTTGAGGTGTATCTGTTATTTGGGTACAGATCTCATCGGCGTAGAGCGAACGCAGGGACGGTTGCACCGGATGGGCAATGACAATGTTGCGTTTGTTGGGACGATGAATCTTGAGGAATGTTCCATGAATTGAAAAGACTGCCAGCGTGTTGTCGATATTTAAACGGTCGGACTTCGTGTTGATTACCGCTTCTGTCCCGTGATCGCCGGAAAGATTTTCATGGTATGTATTTCCCGCATACTTCCGGACGGAACGGTTGTAAAGATCGTTCGGGATATTCAGGTTCAGGGCATAGACTCCATACAGTGAACAGTCTTTGACCGTTTCCGTCAGTTCCAGCTGAAGCAAGGTTCTGCCATCGGGGCACGCGGCAACGGCAATCTGATGCCTGGCGATCACATATTGATCCTCTCCTTCTCCAAGAGGCAGTGCTTCGATGCAGTCGGCAGAACCCCAAGTGAGAAAACCGTCACTATATTCCCGGCGGCATGAGTTTTTTACGACTGTCCTGACTGCATTTCCATGCAGACGCCCTTTCAGGTTGCCCTGCCACTCTGCCATGTCACTTTTTCCGGCAGGCACACAAAGTCCGACAGGCCCCTGTGCGCCGAGCCAGACCCATGAACGGATCGTGTCACCAGTGCGGATCATGGATGCCCCGTGGTAATCATCGCCCCACTGACACGGCGGATTCTCCTGAATTGTCTGCGGCTGCGGCAGAGAAAATCTTCCGCGCCAGCAGGCTCCGTAAGAAAGCGCCGCAAGAAAATCCGATTCCAGGCGGCAGTAGTAGTAATAACTTTGATGGCGCATTTCCGCAAGACGGCGTCCGAGAAAGCCGCCCGTTCCACAGTAATCCTGCTCCTGTTTCAACAGTCCGAGATAGTGTTTTTCGAAAGCGGCTGCGTCCGCGTCGCCGAACCTGTCTCCGGCAAGCAGCCACATGGGAATAGCGTAACACTGGCAATAGGTGTAGCGTGCCCGCGTATCTCCGCCGATCCGCAGAAGGCGTCCATCTGCAAAAAGGAAGTTTTTGACCCGTTTCCAGAGGTCTTCCGCATGCCAGTAAAGTTCCTCCGGTGCTTCCAGATCGAGTTCTTTGAATTTGAAGTGAAGCATGGCTATGTTTGAAAGACAGATCACCATATAACCCACATTCATGTAGCCGTGGTGATCCAGTGCATAATCCGGGCCGAAATTAAAACCGATATGTCGTTCCCGCACCGTTCTGCCACGAAATTTTCGTTCACATGCGGCGTCCATGGGGTGGGAAATGCCGTTCAGCAGGAATGAGGTGCTTTTTTCCAGATATTCATTGCGCCGTGGTGCATCGGGATAGTCCTGCGCTGTGCGAAGCAGGAATCCGCCGTTCCAGATGTTTGATTCCGGCTCATTGTTTTCGATCATGCCGGCGCTGATCTCGTAATGATCAAGAAGCCAGTCTGATTCTGCGAGGCGCAGTTTTCTCAACTGTTCCCTGTCTTTCTCATCCAGATGTGGCACCAACAGATTGATGGCATGTGCCATGCGCTCCAGCCCGAGGACGCTGATCCAGTGATAACCCCACTGCCGCCCGTCGGTGGCTGGGATGCTGCCGGTTTTATGTGTGCGAATCGAATAGCGGAACAGAGCCAGTGCATTCTGAAGCAGTTCTTCCCGGCGGATGGACGGATTCAGAGAGTCCAGTTCGGGATGTGTCGCCATGACTGCCAGTGCGGCGCAGATATTCTGATTGCTTTGAACCGGCCAGTGATTGCTTTCTCCTGTCCCGTAATAGAGAAGTTCGGGACCATGGGTGGACGCATGGAGAAAATCCGGGAGTGTTTTGAGCCACGGCACCATCCGTTCCAGATAATGTTCTGATTTTAAATCATTCATAATGAATTTCCTTTCAGTGTTGACGAATTGTGTTTTTCTTTTCTTTCCTAAAAATATATTTCTTTTTTGGGAAAAATAATATGGATATTCTTTTGAATTCCATATATATTATTAAGATTTATAATAAAATAAGATAAACTGAAAGCATGGCGCATGAATGAACTTCAGTACGTGGAAAGAAGCATTTCCGTTTTGGAAAAAAGAACCGGGATTTTGATCACCATAATCGACAACGACGGCGTTTTCCGTTACAGGATGAAAACGTGTCTGTTTACGCCTGAGCGTGCTTCTCACCGGAAAAATCCGGTTTGCCGTTCCGGTTTTTGCGCGGAATGTATTCAGAACTGCCGTTATGAGATGAATAAAAAATGCCTGGCGGTTGCGGAACCTTTTCTTTCGGTCTGCTGGAAAGGTGTAACTCAACTGGTGATTCCGCTGGAGGAAAACGGTGTTCATTACGGAATGCTTTATGCGGGAACATGGAGAACCCGTAAGGCGAAAAAACCAACGGGAATGCCGAAAGATTTTTACCGGATTTTTGCAAAATTGCCGATTCTCAGGAAAAGAGAAGCGGAATCTCTGACTGCACTCCTGGGTATTTATGCCGCTGGTATTCTTTCGTATTTGAAAAAGAATCATGTCCTGAACAGTTCTGCGGATTTCAGAAATCTCAGGATCATGGATTATATCAATGAGCATGTCGGTGATGCATTCGGATTGCCTGATCTCGCATCTGAACTCGGACTTTCGGTTCCTCATACCAGTTGCGTTGTGAAGCGGCTTTTCGGCAAATCCTTTTCCGCATTATTGCAGGAGAGACGGGTTGAGAAGGCAAAATATTTCCTGAACGGCACGGAATTGTCTCTTCACGAAATTGCAGAACTCTGCGGTTTTTCCAGCGAATTTCATTTTAGCAGGGTTTTCAAACAGTTGAATGGCATCCCGCCCGGACAATACCGTGGAAAAAGAGAAATATGAAAAATAAAAGCTGATTTAACTGATATCAAAAATAGAAAAATACAGAGTCGTTTTATACGAATATATTTTTGACTGTTAAATATTATAACATTCTTGTAAACAAGGAATTATATGTCTTGAAAAAACTGAATAAGATGACTGGAAAATAATTGAGATTTTCTTTTTTCTCCCCCTTGAAATCTAAAACTTCAGGGGTATTTTCTTTATATGGGGAAAATTAAACAAGGATGGCTCCGCTGCATCAGCAGTTCCGGAGAGTCCTGCCAGAAACAACAAAACAATGGGGGGGAATCATGGCAGATGATTCAACAAAAAAATTAGGTGTCATTCCTTTGGCGGCACTGGTCGTCAGCGCAATGATCGGCGGAGGCATTTTCAGCCTGCCGCAGAATATGGCGCAGGGGGCAGGGGTGATTGCGGTCATTATCGCATGGATCGTGACTGGAATAGGAATGTATTTTATCGCCAACACGTTCCGGGTTCTTGCGGATGCGAGGCCGGACGCTACAACGGGCATTTATGCGTATGCCAGACTGGGCTTCGGGCGGTTCGCCGGTTTCCAGATGGCATGGGCATACTGGCTGTGCAACATTTTCGGCAACGTCGGATTCGCGGTTTTGCTGATGGATGCGTTCAACTACTTCTTTCCGGGATACTTTACCGGCGGCAACAATTTCGCGTCCATCGTCGGCGGTTCCGTGGTGATCTGGCTGATGAACTATGCGGTTCTGCGCGGAATGAAGCAGGCGGCGTTTATGAACGTCGTCGGAACGGTCTTCAAACTGGTGCCGATCCTTCTGTTCATCGTCATTATGATCGTCGGGTTCCACTGGGCGTATTTCACAACGGATATGCTTGGGAACGAGACGGTCCTTGCGGACAAGCTCAAGCCGCTCGGTTCGATGATGACGCAGGTCAAATCCACAATGCTGGTGACTCTGTGGGCATTCATCGGAATCGAAGGCGCGGTGGTTGTTTCCGGGCGTGCCAAGAACCAGAGCTGCGTCGGCAAAGCCACGCTTCTGGGGTTCCTGAGCTGTCTGCTCATTTACGCACTGCTTTCGATCCTTCCGTTCGGGCGCATGTATCAGTCTCAGCTTGCCGCGCTTCAGAATCCGTCCACGGCTCCGCTTCTCAGCGATGTCGCGGGGGCATGGGGCGGCTGGGTGATGAATCTCGGCGTGATCGTCGCGCTTCTCACAAGCTGGCTGGCGTTCACGATCATGATCGCGCAGATTCCGTATGCGGCTGCCAATGACGGCACGTTCCCGCGGATTTTCAAGAAGGAAAACAGGAACGAGATGCCCAATGTTTCACTCTGGGTGACAAGCGGCGTGATGCAGCTTACCATGATCCTGGTGTATTTCGCCACGAACGCATGGAACACCATGCTTTCCGTGACAGCGGTCATGATCCTGCCGCCGTATCTTGCCTGCACCGCATATCTCTGGAAAATCTGCGCGACGAAGCAGTATCCCGAAAGCATGCCGGTGAGAGCGTGGTTCGCCTGCTTCTGCGGTGTTGCAGGGTCGTTCTACGCATTGTGGATGATTTATGCCGCGGGTTTCACCTACCTGCTGATGGCATTCGTATTCCTGATGATCGGGATTCCGGTCTATGTCTGGGCGCGCAGAAATGCGGCGGAGGACGCCACGGATGAAAAGGAGAAACATCTTCCGGTCTTTACAAAATATGAGCTCATCGGAGCCGTAGTCATAGTTGTCGTTGCAATCGGCGCGATCATCGCGTTTGCGACCGGCAAAATCAATCTCTAATTTCCAAGGGGGGAAACATGAACACAGAACTTCAAACGAGACAGGTCCTGATCGTAGAGGACAAGGAAAGCGCCGCAAGCGAGACGATCGCTTCCGCCATCGACCGGCTGATTCAGGCGCTGGAGGACAAGGATATTTCAGTGCAGATCGCGGAATCCTACTGCGAGGCGTTTCCGGTCGTGGAAACCAATATGGACATCGACTGCTTCCTGGTCGCCAGCGATATGGATTATGACAAAGCAAGCGAGAGCAGAGCCGCAAAGCTTCTGAAGCAGATCAAGGAAAGACAGGCGAAAGCCCCGGTTTTTCTGCTTGCGGACCGCGCTAAAACATCGCAGAAGATGTCCGCCGAACTCATGGAGCAGGCAACGGAATTTGCCTGGATTTTCGAGGACAGCCCGCAGTTTATCGCGGGACGGATCGAAGGCGCAATCCGCCGTTACCGCGACAATCTCCTGCCGCCTCTCATGAAGGCGATCTGGGAATACAACGAACAGAATCATGAATATTCCTGGGCGGCTCCCGGGCATCAGGGCGGCGTCGGATTCACCAAGAGCCCCGTCGGCAAGAAATTCTATGATTTCTACGGCGAGAATCTGTTCCGCACCGATACCGGTATCGAGCGTGCCTCCATCGGTTCATTGCTTGATCATGAAGGCGCATTCGGAGTCAGCGAGAAATTCACTGCGAAGACTTTCGGCTCCGACGACTCCTATTCGGTCGTCGTCGGCACATCCGGCTCGAACCGTACGGTGTTTCAGGCGTGCATGACCGAAGGCGACATCGCCGTCTGCGACCGCAACTGCCACAAGTCCATTGAACAGGGGCTCATCCTGACGGGTGCGGTTCCTGTGTATATGGTTCCGACAAGAAACCGTTACGGCATCATCGGCCCGATTCACCGCAGCGAAATGACGCCGGAAGCCATTGCCGCAAAGATCAGCGACAGCCCGATCAGGAAAGGCAAGGACAAGCCCGCCTATGCGGTCGTCACGAACTGCACCTATGACGGACTTTGCTACAATGCGGCGAAGGTCGAGGCGGAACTCGATAAAAGCGTGGACCGCATCCACTTCGACGAGGCATGGTACGGCTATGCGCGTTTCAACCCGATGTATGAAGATCACTTCGCCATGCGCGGCGATCCGGAAAAGCACAAGGGCGCGACCATCTTTGCCACGCACTCCACGCACAAACTGCTGAACGCGCTTTCGCAGGCGTCATACATCCATGTCAGAAACGGGCGCAATCCGGTTGATTTTGACCGGTTCAACCAGGCTTATATGATGCACGCGACCACATCGCCGCTTTATGCGATCTGCGCCTCGAACGACATCTCCACCGCCATGATGCACAACAACGGCGAGTCCCTGACACGGGAAGTCATTGCCGAAGCGGTCGATTTCCGTCAGGCAATGGCGAAACTCTACCGCGAATTCACGAAAAAAGGTTCCTGGTTCTTCAAACCGTGGAACGCCGATCAGGTCAAGGATCACGCGACGGGCAAGGTGTACGACTTTGCCGATGCCCCGCGCGAACTTCTCATCACCGACCAGCGCTGCTGGCGCATGGAGGAGGGCGACACATGGCACGGATTCACCGGCCTTGAAGACAACTGGGTCATGCTCGATCCGATCAAGGTCAGTATCCTCGGTCCCGGCATGGGCGACGACGGCAATCTGCTGGATCACGGCGTTCCCGCGTCCCTCGTTTCCTACTACATTTATCAGGAGGGAATCGTCCCGACCCGCACCACGGATTTCCAGTTGATGTTCCTGTTCTCGATGGGCATTACCAAAGGCAAGTGGGGCACGCTGCTGAACGCATTGCTGAACTTCAAGAAGTTCTATGACGCCAATGCGCCCGTCAGCGAAGTTCTTCCGGGACTTGCGGAGAGCTATCCGGAGGTTTACGGCGAAATCGGCGTCCGCGATCTTTCCGACAAGATGTTTGAATACATCCGCACGGAAAAGCCGGGCGAGGCTCTGAATGCGGCGTTCGCATCCATCCCGAAAGCGGAAATGACTCCGCGCGAAGCCTATGAGAAGATCGTCACGAACGATATCGAATTCGTGCCGTCCGATCAACTGATGGGCAGAGTCAGTGCAAACTCGGTCATTCCGTATCCGCCGGGAATTCCGATGCTGATGTCCGGTGAGAACTTCGGCGATGAGAACAGCCCTCAGATTCAGTATCTGAAGTCTCTCGAAACCTGGGATCATCAGTTCCCCGGATTCGAGCATGTCACCGAGGGCGCGAAGGTCATCGACGGCAAATACTGCGTGATGTGCGTTAAGAAGTAAATGCGGAAAGACTGGAAGGACTTGCGAAATCATGTCCTTCCAGTCTTTTTCCATATTTCCGGCGATCAGAGTTCGGAAATGTATTTCAGGCAATATCCTTTGGAATTTCTGACAAAAGACATCTGCAGCTTATTTTCATCGGAAATTTTTCCGGTGATAAAGAAGCAGTGTTTTGAGTTTGGCGGAGCCGTGTAAGTCAGTTCCTGAAATTTGATGTTCTTCCCGTATTGCCTGAGAACTTCAAGGCTGGCATCGACCGGATTGATTTCATCCCTGCATTGAAATTCGATCAATTCTTCTTCGGTATAGCCGAAAAGCTTTCTGATGCCTTTTTCTCCATGTCTCCGGTAAATTTTCATTGTTGCATCCAGTAACTTTTTCAATTCCTTTTGTTGTTCGGCAGAGACTGGAACATTTTGCGGCAGTTCCGGTGCAGTGGAACTGGTTCCGGCATACAGCCAGATTGCGGAAACTCCAAGGATAAGCAAGAGAACTATGAGAATTTTTCTTTGTTTCATGGTGTGAATTTTCCCGGTTGAAGTTTATTTCATATCGGCTGTGCATCCGTAACGGTTCTGTGCTTTGAGAGCGGGATCGGGATTTGCTGCCGTTCCTGTATTGCATATATCCTTACTGGCATTCAGGCATCCCAGATTCATGCCCGGCACGGGACCGGAACTGTTATAACTGCTTCCGGTGCAATTGTAATATCCCGTTTCGGCACTGACATGACCGTCTGCCCATGTAATGTTGGCACGTGATGAGTGACGAAAATGGACACCGTTGCATGAGAGCGTATCATAAACCGCAAGTGTCCCTGATAAGTTCTGGGCGGCATCTCCAAAGCTTGCTATTGAAGACGGCTGCTTTACTTTTGTGTCCTTTTTAGGAAGATAGGTGGCGCTGGCGGCCATATTTGCATTTACCATGAAATACATGCCGTGCAGGTATTTATTAGGGCCGTAACCGGTTCCCCTTGCACTGGTGACTTCATCATCTCCCAGCATTTTGTCTACGGAAGAATGCGGACAGATAAAGATATTGGACGCACGCTCCTCCTGCACCTTTTTTCCGACTCCGGCTTTTTTCAGATAGGCACTGAGATACCCCTGTTCCGAAGTCAAGTCAATTTGCGGATCGCTCAAACCCGTGCCATTTTGATAGCCGTGCCATGAAGGTCCCGGAACCGCTCCCGACATGGATTCTCTGGATGGGGAGAAGTATCCCCAGTCTGCCTGATAGAACGCATCTGCCGTTCCTATCTGTTTCAGTCTTGACGAGCAATTGACGGCAACAGCTTTTTCCCTTGCCTGACTTAACGCAGGCATCAGCATTCCGGCAAGAATTGCGATGATCGAAACTACGACCAGAAGTTCTATTAATGTGAAATTTGCTCTTTTCATTTCCATAAATCCTTCCCATCTATGATTTTTTGAAATAAAACCCTCTTCCTAATTTTTTCAATCCGCCGTCCGGAAACATGACCCCGGACGGCGCTCCTGCCATTGAAATCAGCTGCTGTTTATTTCCCGGCTGTCAGAGCGTCAAGACGTTTCTGAATGACGGCTTCGGGATCTTCGAGCAGAGCATCAAGATGCTTCTGGAGTCTGTCCGCATCCTGTTCCATTTTTGTGATCTTTGCAGACATGGCGGCAATTCCGCCGACAACCTGTTTTGTCACCTCCTTTTTGAGAGCGGCAAGAACCTGCGGATTTTTTGTGTTCCGGTAGACTTCGGCAAGTTTCTTGATTTTTTCCTGCTGTGCCTGCGCTTCCGGGGAACGGAACTTCATGTGCGGATCTTTTTCCGCCTTGCTCTTTTCCTGTGCATTTTCTCCGAGTTTCTTTTTCAGGACCTCAATACGCGCCTGAGATGCTTTCATGGCTTTTGCATGTTCCTCGTTGTGCGGAGGAACCCTCAGCAGCATGCCCTCATAGTCTGCGAGAATTGCATCCTGGAGCGTCTTGAGATCAGCTTCAGACTTGGATGCTTTGTATTTTTCCGCCAGAAGTTCCGTTTTGCTCTTTTTCGCGGGCCCGCGGCGGGGATGGTTGAAATACATCATATTGTGTTTCTTTGCGAATTCGGCGGCGGCGTCTTTGCCTTCCACGGCGGCAAGAAAGCGAAGTTGAAGCTCGTCATCCTTGCGTGTCTGAAGCTGCTTCAGGAGCCGTTCACTGGATGCGTAGATGCGTTCATGCATTTTCACTTTGCGTTCCAGCTGGATGATTTCGCGTTCGATCGCAGTCCGTTCCGCTTTTGTCAGTGCTTTCGGGGGCGTTTTCTCATCTTTGGAGAGATAGCTTTCCGCAAGTTTTCTGACGCCGTGTTTGATTGCTTCGGAACTGTAAGTCGCTCCGCTGACGGCATCCACTTCCTGATTTGGAATTTCGCTCATTTTGAGCCGGTTCCATTGCTGAAGGAATTTTGCGGCGCGTACCCGGTTGAGGAACGATGGAGTTTCCTGGTTCTTCCCGATCAGGACTCCTGCGACTTTGTCGTCATTTCCGAAAAGGACGGCGATCTCAATGGTTCCGGCATATCCCATCTTCCGGTCGTTATCGGAAATGCGCTCCAGATAAAGCTTTCCGAGTTTTGCACTTTTCCCATCCAGCACATGGTAGATTCCCCTGCCTGCCGGCTCGACTTTTGCCGCCTCCGGCATGGCTTTCGCCATGTCCCTTGAAAAATGCTTTATATTGTCCGGCAGGTTTTTGACCTCCGCGGCGAGAGCGCTTCCGAGGATGACCCCGCATACGATAAGCAGCTTTTTCATACTTCCTTCCCTGTTTTGAAATAGCTTCAATTTGATTTTGTACATATAATATAATTAGGTATAACTAATTGTCAAATAGAA
>ERZ1034917.39-NODE-39-length-117121-cov-16.630226_pt1 | contig 117121 bp, 108 predicted proteins | sample MGYA00520605_ERZ1034917 | MGnify/ENA primary metagenome ERZ1034917 (study PRJEB33766, sample SAMN09781784) | gut metagenome | biome: gut microbiome | host: Homo sapiens | place: Madagascar | study: EMG produced TPA metagenomics assembly of the PRJNA485056 data... | reverse complement strand
TAGGTTCCAGTTCCGTAAGGAGTGCAGGTTCAAGTCCTGTCTCGTGCACCATATTTAATATCAGCAACTTATGAATAAAAATATTCAATAAAAATTTTCTTGTTATTTCCTTGTTTTGTCTTGTTTTACCCTATGAAAATCAAAATAACAAGAAAAAATAAGAAAATTTTTTTTGAGTGTATGATAGTCCAATACATCTATAAAAATCCAATATGTCTACTTTTTTTTCTTGTTATTCTTTTTGAAACAAGAAAAAAATCCCGAAGCGTGAAAAAGCGCTTCGGGATTAGAAAAGAATTTTTATCGGTTTACTGTTTTGCTTCAATGCCAGAGGCTCCGGCAGAGACATCAAGGCTGCTATTGCTGGCTTTGACTACTTTTGCGGCAGCCTCGCCGGTTTCCTTATCCTTGACCGATACATACCAGACTTTGCGCCGCCCGAACCAAAAATCAAGGGTTGGTGTCGGATTCTCTACTGTCGCCGCGCTACCAGCGGCACCGCCGCCCCATGTATCGGATCCTGCGGCTATGGTCTTTTCTTTGGTTGCCTGTGCTACAGATTTAATGGCGGAGCATCCCGTCAGCATCAGCGCCGCGACTGCAAGGCAAACGGCGAGTGCGATGATCTGGAGACTCCGTTCAATGGTGTTTGCGATTTTCTGATTCATGATTTCATTCCTTTCGTTTGATTTTTGATTTTTCGCGTTTTATATTATCCGTTATCTGATTCGCTCCTGCCGGTTTGACTCTCTCCTTTGTCTGTTTCTCCGGCAGGGGCACTTTTTAAGATTGCGAGATAGCAAGATAGCAAGATTGTAAGGTGAGGAAAAACTGACCACTGATCACTATTTCGTCTTAAGCGGCACATTGATCATGGCATGATACTGCTCGATCGCCGCCAGTTTTTCGCTGTTTTCGCTGACTTTGGCTTCCAACTTTTCCAGCCGTCCGCAATGAGCGTCCATGTCGTTCGTGCAATCGGTTTTGGTCACAAACTGCGCCAGGGACTTATTCAGGGAGCGGATTTCCAGCGCCACCCATCCGAGCACTCCGATCATGCCGGTCAGAGTGACAGTCACCATTGCAATTGCCCAGCCTTCAGACATCGTTCCCTCCTTCCGGCGGTTTCGTCCAGCCGACGTAGCCGAACAGCTCACAGAGATTTGCAAACTGCCGCGCCTTGTTCCAGACCAGATACCGGCGCGGGTCATACCAGGAGTAAGCCGCAAACGCCGCCGTCTTGCCGTTCGTGTAAAAGCGGCCGTTCGAGGCGGTAAACTGCTCCTTTGTGCCGCCCTCGTGATACTCGACGTCGTGTATCAGAGCCACGGGCAGAAGCGTTGGATGCAGCGAGTTCAGCAGTTCCCTGAGTTCCGCCGGGAACCGGTCGGGACCGATGCCGTTGTAGATTCTGCTGATCTCCGTGATGCTGTATTTGTCGAGGATTTCAACGTGTTCCAGTTTCAAACGGCGTGCCGTCAGAATCAGTTCTTTCAGTTTCTCATTGCTCATCTCTCATTCCTCATTTTTTCCGGTTTTCTTTCCCGCTTCATTCATGCGGCGCAGGAACTCGTTTTCCGTAAGCATGGTGTTCCACATTTGCATGCACGGTTCACACTGCTGCCAGATTCTATGTGCGTCACGCTCCAGCGTGATTTCCCGCAGTCCGGGCAGTGTGCAGAGCGTATAAAGCACAACACCGAGCCGCCGCCGCTGGTATTTGTGGCGGAGCTCATGCACCGCCGTAGACACGATCAGCGCCGCCCAGTTCGAGAGCGCCGCCGGATGAGTATTGACCGTCCGCCCGATCGGGTTTGCGAAAAACTCCATCGGGTCGGCGTCGGCATATTCCGGCATCAGGTAGACCCGGTTTTTCAGCAGCGACAGCCATGCGCCCATAATGCCGCCACGCATTCCCCAGCAGTATTTATATTCCATTGCGCTGTAATGGATTGTTTTCAGCCACATTCCCGCGGCAGTATCGGCATACCTCCGCAGATACCAGAGCATCGCATTCCGGTCAACCTGCGGCACAGGATAAGATTTCAAAAGCGACAGACTCGTAAACATGATTCACCTTTTCAGTTAAGAGTTAAGAGTTTTTATCTCGCAATCTCGCAACTTCGCAATCTCGCTATCTGTTTCTCATTCCTCCGGCAGAAAGCGGATGAGCTTTGCAAGCATCTTATACGTGTCCATGTGCGGCTGCTCGGATCCGTAAAACTCCAGATTTGTAGTGATCGCGTCATAGACGGTTTTCATGGTCAGCGCGAGGGCGGCTTTTTCAGCGTCAGTCAGCGGGGCAGACTGGATCGCTTCCATAACGACATCCTGCGCGGAGTCATAGGGCAGTCCGAGCTGGTCGAGCTGCGCCTTATACTGCCGGACGCGGAGTTGCAGAGCCCCGTCGCCGGCGGCGTCTCTGGCGTAGAGGTCGGCATAATATGCCGTATCGACTTCGAGCCGGGTATACTGCCGGATTGAGAGTCCGAGTTCTGCGAGCTCCTCCGTTGATTTGAGTTGCCCGTTGACATACAGCGGGATACGCATCTGCTGCGGCACGTTGACCGTCCGCGTGACATACGGCGTTTTGATGTCATACTCCGCATTGTTGAGCGTGCTGTCAACCAGCGTTTCTTTCACGATGTCCGTATCGAGTTCAACGGCTTCCGGCGTGGTGGTTTTTTCGTTCATGGTATGTCTCCTTTATGATTTATAATAGAATGTCACTTTGAATGTATAACTGCCCCCGACTGCATAAACAAAATTACTCCCGTTCTGAGTCGGCGTGTTTTGCAAGTAACCGGCGACGCCCCATTGTGTTCCGGAACCGGTAATTATACCGGGCGCGTCCAGATTTGACAGATGCAAAACTCCGATTGCATTTGACGGCGGACTGCAATACATTTTCACCGTGACGGCACGCTGCCCCGGCGGAATGCGATAGGGTCCGGCGGAGTTCACGGTTTTATCCATATTGTCGTAACGGATTGAGTTTTCCGCAGCAGTCAGATTAAAACGGCTATTCGCGTCAAAATAGATTTTTGCCGCGCCGTCATAATGACAGGTGGAACAATAGCCTTCCGGGTTCCATGAGTGGTTATGCGTCATTCCGCAGATGGAACAGGTTCCGCCGCTGGTTGTATTATTCCATGAATGGGAACAATATCTGCCGCATGTCGTGCACATTCCGCGCTGATTCCATGCGTGCGTATGCTCCCATATTTTCTTTCCCCGGAAATATGCCGCCATGATTCTTTTCGACTGAAAGAATGCTCCGAGTGCGTTTTTGTCATTTGCCTTGATCATGCCTTACTCCGTGATGAGATACAGTATGTTCTGGCTTTTCGATGACAAGGCATTGTATTGCGCCAGCGTGCCTGTCCATGCAGTGATGCCGTCTGCGCCCGCCGCGCCTGTCGCGCCTTTGGCTCCGGTCGCACCGGTCGCACCTCTGGGGATGCCTAGATTGAGCGTGACAACTCCGCTGGAGTCAATCGAGCATGATACCGTTGCAGATGCTCCGGCAGCAAGGGTGGTGACTGTCCCGATTTTGAATGACAGAGCATTTGCGCCCTGCGGACCGGTTGCGCCTGTCGCGCCCTTTGCCCCGTTCGTAACGGTGAACGTCGAAGTCTGCCCGTTGGTGAGCGTGATCTTGTAAGTGTCAACCAGTCCGCTGGTGCCGGTCTTAGCGATGCTGGAGATGCCGACGCCCTGCGCTCCGGTTGCGCCGTTGGTGCCGTCCTTTCCGTCCGTGCCCTGCGCCTTGACGCCGGTGTTGACGCCGTCAATATACCAGTAGCCGCCGATGATTTTGATGTGATCGCCGATGCTGGTGATCGTCCCGCCGCTGTTGGGGTATTTGATCGCGTAAAAGATTGTTGTGCCGACCTGCGCGATTTCGAGCACATACACCCCCGGCGTTTTGGTGATGTCCGCGCCGAGCGTGACCCAGTCCGCCGGAATGTTGATTGTCTGCTTTGTGGTGTCGACGACGAGCTCCCCGCTGTCGCCGTCCTGCCAGTTGGAAAGGGCAAGCGTGATTTCGCCGGACGCCGTCAGGTTCCAGCGGGCAAAAAAGTCATGATCAAGCGTGACCGTCCCCGCCGTGTCGACATTGCGCGTGACCGCCAGCCAGTGACCGCGGTATTCGGTGGCGTATGCCCGTTCCGCAACATATTTGCGTTCGCCGGAACTGTCTTTCGGGTTCGCGTCGGATGCGTCGGAATCGTCCGCCGGACTGTCCGGGTTGAACAGAGGATTTTCAACTTTCTTGAACACGCGGTGAATCAGCGAGATTTCCCCTGTCGGCGTGGTGCCGTCAAGCTCGCCGTCGCCGAGGGCAAACGCATATTCATTCTCCGGCGTGTCTTCGAGCGTGAAATACCGCCCGATTGCCCGCGCGCCCTTTGCAAAGTTCTTCACGCGATATCCGGCGGTAAAAGTATTCGCCGCCGTGACTTCATTCAGATTGCCGATGATAAACGCGCCGTTGGCATTCTTGCTGTTGTCCTTGTTCGAGTTGCCGAACACCGTAACATTGACGGAAGCGGTGAGCTCGTTCAAATCGCCCCATATATTCTGAAACTGATAAGTCTTGTTGTTGGAGCCGTAAATCCGGACAAACCCGAGGCTGTTTTCATTGTTGTCGCCGTCGATGGTGACGCTGGAGCCGTATTTGTTGTTCGAGCCCCTGACGAAGCATTGGAACGCCCGTTCCGTTTCGGTCTTCGGAATGGGGTTCCCCTCATCATCAAGAATCTGCTCTCCGTTTTCGTCTGTCTGATAGACCGTATTCCCGTCATCGTCCGTGACTTCGGTTGTCGTCTCCAGCGGCGCATTGTCGAACCCGATTTCGAGACTGTGATTTTCCGTAAGGTTCTGAATGACCGCAAACGTATCTTCCAGAGCCGCCGCGTCCGGCAGTGCCTCATAGGTCTTAATCCGCTTTTTCGTAAACGCGCCAACTGCCACTTCTTCAATTTCCGTGACGCGGTATTCCTTTCCGGTCTCTGTCACAAAAACGCGCAGCCCGACATAGGGATTTTCGATCTCCGCCAATGCCTCCAGCGTCGGCGCGACCGTCCGCGCATCAATGGGCGCCCCCTCCTTGTTGACAATCAAACTGTCATTTGCCGCGATCGCCATAATTAAGCCTCCTCAATGTAGATAGATGTTTGCGCCGTAACGATTTGTAGTTCTCCGTAAACCTTGTATGCAGTTTCGCCGAGCGTAAGGTCTGCGCCGTTCGCGCCGGAGCCTGCCGCGCCGTTGTCGAGAGTAAACGCGACTTTCCCGCCGAGCCCGTCGTCTTTCAGAGCCTTGAGTGTATTGCTCGGCAATATTGCAATGATCCAACTGTAAGCGGGCGCATTCATGGAGAGCTTGCCGAGTGCCGCCGCGTCGCATTCCGTGACGGTCCCCGCCGAGATTGCCGCCTCGATGATGCTCTGCGTCAACTGCGTAAGAGATGTCATCATCCCCGCCGTCTCCGCCGTCACATACCCGTAATACATTTTCCCCGTGACCTCCGGCTCGTCAGGTTTGGTTTCTCCCTCGCCGATGAGCTCAAAAATTTTCGAGCAGAAATCATTGTATGAGTATTTTCCGCCCTGTTCCTGATAAAGCATCCAGAGTGTTTTTTCCGCGACGCCCTGAGCAAAATAAATGCGCCCCGTCTCATATTCCGGCACAAGGTTCCCGAAGTAGACGTAAGTTTTGCCATCTGAACGTTTTACAATCTTTTCAACCCCCATTGCAGAGTTGTAAGGTAGTTTGTATTCCCCGTCCGCGGTATCAATGCAGACCGCCGCCACGTATGCGGCAGGATATTTCGACAGAGAGAATGATATGTAATCGCTCTTGTCTTCTTCGGTCGGCGCCTTGAATTCCATCGGCGGAATAAGCTTGACATTTTCGCCGTCTTTGCCGTTTCGTGAGTAATAGGTAATAACCGTAGGATTGCACCAGTGATTCAGACTGTCGGATTTTTTGACATAAATGTATAATTTTGTCGTTTGCGCGACAGGGTCGGTTACAGTTGAGGCGAATGTAAAGCCTTTCGGCTCTGCGCCGTAAACATCAAGTTCAGACAGTTCGCCGGTCGCATCAATTTTCAAGTCCTGCCCCGGTTCACCTTTCAAGGATGCAATGAAATCTTCTTCCGTGCCGGTGAATCCGTTTTCCTGCGCGACTTCATAGGCGTTTTTGCCCGGTTCACCCTGAGGACCGGTCAAGGATGCAAGCCATTCCTGCACCGTGCCGCTGAATCCGGCTTCCTGCGCCACGCCGTAAGCACTTAAGCCTGCGGGACCGATCAGCGATTCAAGCCATTCCGTTTCATCGCCCTCGAACCCGTTTTCGACGGCAATCTCATACGCGCTTTTCCCGGCTCCGGCGGCGGATGCGGACAAAGACGATACATCAATCGTTGCCCATTCCCCGTTCAGATTCTGATAGCGGAACCGGATAAATTTCACCTTGTCCGGCGCCGCCCCCCATGTTTCGCCGTCATTGGAGTATTCAACTTCATAACCGGCTTTCAGCAGGGCGTCCACCTGCGCGGCATTGTAATATTCCGGTGTGCCGCTTGCCGGTGCGCCTTCGGTTGTCTGGACGCGCGGTTTTGCTGTGACAGTATCCTGCAACAAGACAATCCCGCGCGTGTCGCCGCCCCGATAAAGCGCAATTTCCATGATCGGCGACATCGCGCCGTTTTTGACATTGCTGTAAAATGATTCGGCGCTGCAATCAATCAGGAATGACACAATGCCCTGTTCCGCGTTGATGATTTCGGCGCTGCCGCACCATGCCATCAGAGGTGTTTCCCGCTGGTAGTCTTTATCCAGCGCCAGTGTCAGGGTATCGCTATCCCGCAGCGGTACCGGCACGCCTTCAGAGTCCAGAAATTGGAAATCATAAGCAGTGCATGAATGATACGCAAGAACCGGTTTATCGTATGCGCTTGCCGGGTTTCGCGTATTTTCCGGATTCAGGATAAAGCCTTGCAAGGCTGTATTTATGTAAAACATGGCATATCCTTTTTTTATAATGGAAAGATGTCAAATGCGAGACTTGAATCAGATTGCGAGATAGTGGTCAGTGGTCAGAAAAGAATTTCGTCAGAATTGATTTTGCCGCGAATGTCATTGACATAAACACGATGATCCGGAGTGATTTCAATCACTGCAACTTTTTTCCAGCAGGAAAGCGGCATGACGTTCCAGCCCTGATTCAGTCCGAAGACAACAAGCTGCATCTGCCCGCATTCTGCATGATTGTAATGCCCCCGCTGCCATTTGATCTGTAATTCAAATTTACCGGGACGCGCCCATGAGACATAGAGTTTTTTCAAGCGCGATGACGCGACTGTTTCTGCATAAATCGTACGTGCCGGGTCCGTGATCCGGTAAAGAGCGCAATCCAAATGTGTTGCGTTCGATTCGTGCGGCAGATAGATTAAAATCTGCGGTTTCAGCTTGCACGTCAGGGAGCCATGCAGCAGATAATTGCCCCGTCTCAGCAGGCGCCCGCTTCGTGAGACTTTCAATAACGGCAGATTCACTTTTTCCGGTTCGTCGCCGCCCCATTCGGGTTCATCATCGGGCGGGTCCGGCTGCCCCTCCGGAGGATCGCCGCCCCATTCGCCGTGGATGCCGCCTCCGTCACCGCCGCTGCCACCGCCGCCGGAGCCTCCGCCCCAGCTTTCGCCCCAGTCCGGATTCTCATCCCCGCCGCCTGTTTCCCCGCCGCCGGGTCCGCCGCCGTCCGGGTATTCATCCCTGTAATATTCTTCACTCATTTTTTTAGTTAAGAGTTAAAAGTTAAGAGTTAAGAGTTAAGTTTTTTTATCTCATAATCTCGCTTGCTATCTTATCAAAAATCCGCCAGAGGGCAGAGGTCGGATATCATGATGACGGCAAGCAATACGCGCGCCTGATGTATTTGATAAGTCTTGCCATCCGGCAGCAGTTCCAGCAAAGCGACAGGGTAATCATTGACCGTCGGCTCTGCTGTGACCACGAATTCCGGCGTCTGCCAGTTGCCTTGCGCGTCAATATCCAGATGCACGCATACATAACCGGCGGACAGTTCCAATTCCGCGCCCTCGATCATTTCAATATGTATACCGTTGCCGTTGACGTAACCGCCATTAACGGACAGCATCAGCTTGCTGTCTTCTCCGGCTTCCCCCTCTTTTTCAATGATCCGGACTGCAAACGGTCCGGTGTATTCATCATTTTCACCGTTCAATATGGGAGTATGCCGCCACGGTGCAAGCGTTTTCGTGCGTTCATCATTCAGGACCGTTTTCCGGATGCGCTGTGCGTCCCCTTCGGTAAAGCCATACAATTTCGACATATCAAATCTCCTGTTTTACAGCGGCAGCAGTTTGCCCCATGTGCCCGCGGGCTCCGAGTTTAAAAACTCAAGATAATGAGGCTTTTCACTGATCGCACCCGCGCCGTTCAGCAGTGACGCCGTCGCTTTCGGTTTGCCGTTTTCGTCCAAAATGCGTGTAGGTTTCTCCTTGCCCTTTCTTTCATAGTATCCGGCGTCGAGAACCTGCGACACAAACGCATTTTTGTCGCATACGATTTCAATTTTCTCATCGTAATAGCGCGTTGCGGAACCTGCGGCGTTCACATATTCGTTTTCCGACCCGGACCACAATTTCAGCTTCGCTTTTTTTGCGATGATCGCACCATAGCCTTTGAGTTCCAGCCGGACCGGGCATATGGTGTTCATGAGTTCATAGGCGGTAAACGGATCATAGTGCAGGCGGGACCGGGACACATGTATTTTCAATCTCACCTTATCCGCCATCAACTGATTTTCGAAGAAATCACCGGCGGAGTTCAGCACCGGTTTTTTTTGCTCTGAATAATCCCGTTGCAGCGGTTCCGGCGCGTCCTCAAAATCGAACGAAAACAGTGAATCTTTTTCCCAGGGCTTCTTCTGGCGCTGATTGTAATTGAACGCTATCACGCCGTATTCGATTGTCACCAGATATAAATATTTGCTGTTTGCGTCCATCGGTCTGGCGTTGCGTTTGATGACGCGCGTGCCGTCGCCCCCTGGGAAAAAGTCTCCAATCTGCGGTATGCCTTCCATGTTCAGCGCGGAATGATGCGCCGCCGGTCCGGGCGTATCCACGCAGACACGGAATTCCCGTGTATGCGTATAGCCGTTCAGGTCTTCGGTGGACGCGCCATTCTGGAAACGTTCTACAACTTTTTGCGTCACATTGATTTCATTCATATTGCGTATGCTCCTATTGTTTCGCCTTTGGATATTTCCTTGAGGATGTCGCGTATTTCTTCCGTGACTTTCAGCTGCTTTTCCGGCGTCGCGGTTTTCTTCGACTGCGCGCGGGTGTAACTGTCGCCTTTTGCGGCACGCTCCGCGCTCTGCGTGTCGGTCTTCCTGACCGGCGACTGATTCGCGGTTTCCTTGACTGCCGCCGTGACCTTGTCCACGCTTTCCCTGATTTGGTTCTGCGCTTCCAGCTGCTTTTCCGCGACGGCAATTTCAGGCTTTGTTTTCTGATTTGCAAGGATAGTTTTCCATGCTTCATTCGAGCCCTTTTCCGCAATCCCTGCAAACTTTTTCTGTTCCGCTTTGGCTGCCTCGGCTGCTTGCGCATTCCTGATTTCCGGAGGCGTAAGGCTTTTGCTCTTTCTGGCGTCTTCCGCGGCGGCAAGACCTTTATCCAGCGCCGCTTGATAGCCTGCGTATTTCTTGTCGATTTCCGCCCATCGCTTCCCCGGATTCGTCCATCCGGTATAATCGCCCGTTCCAAATTCCGGCAGTGCGGAGACTCCCGCCTTTGCAAGCGCTACGGCGGTGTTCCGTCCCATTCCGGCGATTTCCTTTACCGCCTTGTCGCCGATCTTTGACAGCATCTGTGATAACCGTTCCCCGGCTTCGGACGGATTCATGATCATATCCCAGATTGCTGAACCGAGTTCTTTGAATGTCGTGATAAGAATTTTGGGTATAGCCAGAAAACCATTCAGAATATCTTTTCCGACGGCGAGCGCAATATCACCGAGATTGACCCATATTTTCGACCAGTTGTCATAAAGCCATTGCCCCATCAGGACAATATTCTTTATTCCTGCGGCAATAGTGGTCCATACAGGCTCGAAAACCACATTGATCTTTTCGGCAAATGCGGCGATTTTCAACGCGACGCTTGCGATGGTATAGGAAATCTGATTCATGTTTTCTTTGAGGTATCCAGACCATTGACCGCATGTCTGTGACAGCCAGTTTCCTGCGCCTCCAAGCGTGAAGACATTCAGAAGAATTCCTCCGAGAGATTCTTTGATGTCTCCGGCTGCGTTTACCACCTGCTGCATCTGCCCCGTCGCAGTTTGTGCCGCTGCTGCCGCCGCGCCGCCCCAGCGCGCCTGCGCTTCCGCCAGAATGATTGCCTGCGCTTCCGCGGTCCTGCCTGTATTGGTAAGCCTTGTGATCTCTGCAATCTGCGCTTTTGTAAACTGTATTCCGGACTCTTTGAGTTTGCTGATGCCTTCAATGGGATTGTTCAGCGAGGCGCCAAACAGTTTTGTTGCTTCCGGCAGGCTCTTGCCCATCGCGGCAGCCATATCCATCGCGGCAAGCTGTGCCGCCTTGAAATGATCGCCTTTGATGTTTTTGAATGCGGCAAGCATGGTCATGCTCTGGAGCGTGACTTCATCGCCGTATGTTGTGATGTTTTGCAGTTCGGATGCGTAATCTTCAAGCTGTTTTTGAGTGTATCCGGCAGCGTATCCGGTCGCCTTGAGTGCCGCGCCCAGTTTTGCTTCCGCCTGTTCCTGCACGCCATAGAGCGCGACAGAGTCGGAAAGAAAAGATTTTACCGCAGCCGCGGCTTTCATCATGCCGGAAGCAATAAAGTTCCCGATTGCCACGGTTTTTACGGAAAGCCCGCTTTGTGCGGAGACGGTTTTTTGAGTAAAATTCTGTATTGCCGCGGTCTGACTCCTTGTATATTCCGTGATTGTTGTTACGCCGTCTTTGGTTTTCTGAATTACTCTTGCGACCTGCTGAATATCATTGACCGCTTTTGCCGCTCCATTGGATTCAATATTGATTGCGAAAGAAGCTTTATCCGCCATTTTTACACCATTCCTTTTTTATTCAGGCAAGATGTCAAAAAAAGAAGATTTTTTTCTGAATCATCCATTGACAATATCTAAAAAGTGTGTATATTATACATATAATAACAAGGGATAAAGAGATGACAAAAGCCAGAGAAATCATAAAAGAACTTGAAAAAGACGGATGGGTCAGGATGAGTGCTTCCGGGAGTCATTACCAGTTCAAGCATCCGGTCAAGCCTGGCAAAGTGACGGTTCCGTTTCATGGAGCGAAAGACTTGAACAACATCACAATTAAATCAATCAGAAAACAAGCAGGATTAAAGTAAAGGGGGTTGTTATGGACAGAAAATATATTGCGGTCATGGATCAGGAAAAAGACGGCTTCGGGATTGTCTTTCCGGATTTCCCCGGATGCGTCACCACCGGAAAGAATATGAATGATGCGCTGCGCCGCGCGCGGGAGGCTCTGGAGCTCCATTTGCAGGCAATGGTAAAAGACGGCGACAGGATACCGGAAGAAAGCGATCTTGAAAAAGTCTCTGAATGGGTTGCGGAATGTGAGGGAAAACCGCATCTTGCCTGGATCGGCGTCAATCTGCCGGTGTCGAAAGCGGTAAGAATCAATATCACGATTCCTGAAAACCTGTTGCGGCAGGTCGATAAAAAACTTGCAGGCAGGAAAAACCGGAGAAGCGCATTTTTTGCCAATGCCGTAAAAAGGGAGCTTGTCTGTCATAATGGATGAATATTCCAAACGGCGCGGATGCTTCGGCTGGTTCCTTTACATCGTATTCGGAATCTGGCTGATTGAATTTGTCTGTGATTCACTTTATCCGGAAGAATCGGACAAGAAGCCGAAGACTGGCGGATGTATGAAGGTGCTCGGCGTGATTTGCCTTGTCATTTTCGCCGCCGCGATCCTGAATTCCTGCCTGTTCCAATAGCGGCGCGAGATAGTGGTCAGTGATTAGTGATCAGTGGGCAGTGTCAGATAGCAAGATTGCAAGATAGCGAAGTTGCGAGAGATGGAAAGGGAAGAATCCCTTTTACCCTCTTTATCACTGTCCACTGACCACTGACCACTGACCACTAGCCACTAACCACTAGCCACTGAAAAAAGTTGCCAGCTTGTCAATGGCGTCATTCTGCTGGTCGGTTTCGTCATAGCCCCATTCGATCAGACAGTTCCGCGATTCAATCGGTTTGCCGCCGAAGGTCGCTTCGAGTCTGCCTAAACGGTCTGCTATTACGTTCAGCAGTCCATCCGCTCTGGTGCCGATATCCGGTTCCAGTTGCAGGAAAGCACACCATTCGGCAAAATCATCCGATGACAGCTTAGCCTGCAACTCCGGAACCGTCATGCCGAACTGCCAGGCGAGGCGATACCAGATACGTTTAGACGGATTACTCCTGAAATGTATCCTTCTTCTGTTGTGCAGCCTCCGCGCTCATGCCGTTTACTGCCAGCGCCTTATCAAAGACACGCTGCAGTACGACGGCGTTTTTTGCTTCCAGCGCCTGCACGTCGGACGGGGTAAACAGGCTCTGCCCTGTTTCGTCGCAAATGGCATAGGTGCAGAGCAGAGCGCGGAACCCCGGATAAGACGAATCGCGCCCCGCCGAGGCAATAAAGGAATCTACAGCATCACGTTCCTTGCCGGATATGGATTTCACATAAATTTCCCCGCCCCATTCCGGGACGGCAACTTTTTCAAGTTTTACGTCATTGCAATTCAAAATCTGTTCTTTCGTCAACATGATAAACCTCTTTTTCAGTTAAGAGTTAAGAGTTAAGAGTTACCGACTACTTCGCCGACTCCGCCGCCGCTCTTTTTGAGCGTAATTTCGCGAATGAGCCGGTCGCCGCGTCGCAGTGCCAGATTGCCTTTTTTGGAGCAGACAGCCGTAAACGTGACGGGGTCTTTGTCGGTCTGATTGGTATAAGTGATAACCATTTCCTTTTTCTCGCCGACAACAAAATTTGCGGCGTCAGACTCCGGAACCTGCATTGTGAATTCATCGGAATCGTGCAGGTCGGATGCAACATATTCCTTTGTATCAGAATTCAGATTGGTATCGTCGATCAGTTCCGCGCTTTCGCCGGGTTCTGAGCTCTCATAGACCTTTACCTCTTTACCGCCCCACGTGATTTTTGCTTTGCAGAATTCTGCCATAATAGCCCTCCTTTTAATTTATAAAGCCGTCATTTTTATATACGATTGTCATACCCCCTAGAAATGCGGGATATTGACTTAAATCACTGTAATATGTGCCCTGTTCCAAATAGTAATCCGGAACGGCGTCTTTCAGTGCGTCTTTGATCTTTTCCGCCATCAGGTCCAGATTACGCAGCCCCGTTTTTATCCTGACGCCGTCTTCCGTTTCAACGGTCGTTTCATCCGTGATGCCGAAGTCAATGTCAACGGATATTTCATCCGCTTCATCGATATCGGCAAACGATATGCCCGACGTGCCCGGAGACAGTATGATAAACGGCGCGTCCGCGATTGGCAGCGGGTCCGTCGGGTCCACTCCGACCATGACTGCCGCGCCTGTGGCTTTCTTCAAAACCGATGCGATTTTTTCAAGTGTGCCGGTGAACATTTCAACCTTTCTTCAAGTTTGATTTGCGGATCATTTCATCCACGCACTTTTTAATGATGCGCGGCACTTCCCGCGGCATGGTCTTTTTCTGTGCATTCACAAAATCGCGGCGGACACCGGTTTTCAGTCCTCCGTCAAGATACTTCCTGATTTGTTTCGCAAGTCTGCGATTGCCGGATTTGCTGGCAGCATGCATTTGCATGATCCAGTAACGACGCTCCTTGCCGGTCAGTATCCTGCCTCTGATATGCTGAAACCGGATTGCCGCTCTTGCCGCCTGATCCGTTGCGGTGAAACCGATTGTCACACTGACATTGCCGCCGAACTTATCAACATCGAAACGGATTGCATTTTTCAACTGTCCGCCATGCCCGCGCCCCTTGACGCCTTTTGCTTTCCGCATTTGCAGCGTAAGCGGATCAAGCGGATCAACATTTCCCTCCGGCGTTCTGCCTTTCTGCAAAGACGTTTTCAGTTCTTTCCGGTAATGCCGTCCGACAGAATACATACCGCGTCTGAATTCTTTCGGGAATTCCTGCGCCAGCTTTTCCATTGAACGCCGGATAACTGCATCTTTGATACTGAAATTGATCATTTTACAAACCTTTGACCGGTAATGCAGGACAACCGGACAATATCGCCGGATATGACAATGTCTTCGATACGGTAGACCGCGCCCCGCGCTTCCAGTTTCCCGCCCCGGCAGGGGAGGTCGGCAAGCGCGGACCGCGGGATTGCCACTTTCAGCCATTGCCCCGTTTTCGAGGCGATTTTTCCTTCCGTTTTCAGTTCGTCGATATTCGATGTGACGGCGGCATATTCCGCCCCGTCAATCGTGACCGGTTCCGTGAAAAACGCATCGTTGAAAAATCTGTCACTCGAAAACGGGTTCATGGCTTACTGTCCTTCTCCCCCTGTCGGCGCCGTATCCTGATAGACAATCCGGCAGAGCTGCGCGGCATTGCCGACAGCCGCCCCGCACATGATGACCATTGCAAGGAAGTATTTGCCGAGGTCGGCGGAATACCATTTGCGAATCTGGATAGACAGTCCGGAATCAGGATCGGAAACGGTGTCGATTTCGCCGGGGAAATTCGCGGGAGTCGCAGGGACGCGCGCGGCGATGATCAGCCCTTCTTTGCCTCCGGCGAAGCCGTCGAGACCGGCAGGCATCGCGTTATACTGAATGATCGGCGAAAATCCGGAAAGCTGGTCAATCTTTCCGTATTTGATTGCGCCGTCGCCATTGTATGCGCTGGCATTCTTGACAGCGGAATCTTTCAGCAGTTTTGTATACAGCGCCGGTTTCAGGACCGCGCCGCGTTCCGTGCCGACTTTCTGCGTGGTGAGCTGTTCGCCGAGGTCGGCGAGGGCGTCAGAATCGAATTTGGCGGTAAAGGTCTTCGCATTGGTGAAGTTCGCCGCCGTTACCAGATTCAGAACCTTTGCAATCATGCCAGCGGCGACAGCGTTGATGCCCGGCTTGATGAAACGGTCCATAAGATTGATGTTCGACTTGCTCCATTCCGTATCGTTGAACCCGATAACGAAACCTTCCGGCGTCCCCATGTTGACCGTCCGGGATGTCAGGCTGGCATCCTGCGCGGCTGCGGCATAACCGCCCGTAATCGCCGCGCTGGTCGGCTGCCCGGCAAGATGCGTTGTGACCGATTCACCGGCATTCGCGATGTCGGCGGAAAAGTCGGTTGAGAAGACGGAAAGCGCGGGGAGGACATTCACCAGAGTCTCAAGGGACCTCTGCGAGATTTCCGCCATACTGATGTTCTGCAATGTGTTTGGCATAGCAATTACCTTTCTGATTTGCTGTTGCCGGTCAGTGAGCCGACAACTGTTTTTTGTGTTTGCGCCAGAAAAGAGTTTTTTCAGTCGGCGACAGTGTCGCATACTGTTTCAACAGCTCATCTCTGGATGGTGCTTCCGATTCGGACATATTGACCGGCATTGCGCCGGGCTGCGGAACTGCTGAAAGTTTCGCTTTGAGTTCCTCATTTTCCTGCTTGAGTTCGTCAAGCTCTTTTTTGAGTTTCTTCACTTCGTCCTCATCGTCGCCGTCCGGCTCCGGGGCGGCGTCCCCTTCGGGCTTGTCTGCCGGTTTGTCTTCGCCCTGATTCTTATCCCCTTCCGGCTCTTTGTTGTCTTCACCTTCCGGGGCTTTTTTCTTTTCGTCGTCGCTGTCTTCGGACAAAATAAATTTCGCCTCCTTGACGCTGCGCGCGGCAGGTGCCTTTTCCTGATTCAGCAACGTTGTTTCCGATGATGCGTCCACGCCCTCTTTGCAAATGGCGCACGCCCGCAAGGACCAGTTGCGGAAAATCGTCAAGGGTCCGTGCATCTGAATGCCGTTCACTTCCGCAAGCTGCTTCTCGTCGAGGAATTCAAGGTCGAATGTGCCGGTAAAGTCAATGCTTGCCTGCTGCGGAATGCCGTTCGACAGATTGTAAATCACCCTGTTTGCCGGATGCGCCGCGTTTTCGGCATTCGGAATGATCGTTGCATCAATCTCCAGCCCGTATTCCGTCAGATAGGGGCGCCCGTATCCGATTTCCTGTCCGTGCGAGTCGTCAATCGCGATCCTTGGAGGCATCGACATGGTAGAAAAGTCATGCACGAAGTCGCCCCACCAGAAATGAGTGCACGCCATTTTTGAACGTGCTTTCAGGTGAACTTTTACCGCCTTGCCGTTTTCATCGCCTTTCGTCACTTCCGGCGGTTCAGAAGCGGTGAAACGCATTGCGTTTGCGGGCGGCGCCTGTTTGAGTTTTTCAGGGATCATAAAAATCACTCCTTTTTATTTTGTTGTGATGTCAAATCATCATCAGATTTTTTATCCTGCGAAACCGGCGCGCCGGGATTCGCCAGCGCAACCGTGACATTCTGCTCCTTGAGATAACGCTCCTCCTGTCCGAGCGCAGCGGCATTATGGAAAAAGTTGCCGAGCCCAAGCTCCTTGCAGATGTTGGCGCGCGTCGTGAGTCCGCGGTCGAGCAGGGAAATGTAAGTCGCGACTTCCGCCGGGCGGTCGATTACGAATGATGCGGTCGGCAGCCATTCCCATTCGATCTGGTCATAAGTCATGCCGCGCGGCAGTTTCAGCGCGCCGGTCCGGATGTCATGCCGCAGAATGAAATCTGTGATCTCATCATACACGGCAAGCATCTGCTTGCGTTCATTCTCGGTCGATGACTTATACCGGTTCAGGTCCGAGCGCGACGCGGAATAATTCGCCGCGCCGGAGTCATACATCGAATAAGGGATTTTCAGTGCCGACAGTATCTGCCGGATCAGGAACGTTGCAAAATTCAAAAACTCGCCGGGGGGCGTATGCGATTCAAGGAATTCCGCCTTATCATTCTGTTCAAGTTCCAGCTTCAAGCCGGGCTGAATGTTATATTGAAGCGGCTTCTTTTCCGCGCCGTCGCCGGAAGGACGTTCCATTTCAAAATCATTGCCGCTTTTTTTGCCGTGATCGCGATAAATGACGATGCCGAACATGGCGGCGATTTTCGTTTTCAGCAGATAATAAGCGGTTGCATCCATCACATCGCGCGCGGAATTGATGACCGGCATCAGCGGAGAGACGCCGCGTGTCTGATTCGCCTTCCTGAAATAGCCGTCGAAAATCATATTGTCGGCGTCGATCATAGCGGCGTGATGTATGCCCTGACTGTCGCGGATCGCAACCGCGTATTGCTTAACGCGCCCGTAAGGATCGAGCACCAGCCCGTTTTCATTGACGCCGTCCGGCGCGCCGTCCACCTTTGCGATCTGCCATGCCTCCAGCAATTGCAGCATCCCTTGACTGGTCTTGATGATTGCCGCATCGCCGTCCCATATTTTCGACGCCATGAACGCCCGCGCCATATCGTCAAGCGACATTCTCCCGGCGATGTCTATGCGTTTCTTGCCGAAGCGTTCGAAGCAATACATTTCAAGCACCTTGTTGAATTCCATATCCGGCGTGCGCGCCTGGAAATTGAAACTTGATGTATAGGTCAGATGCTGATCCACCATCCAGCCCGCAACGATGAAATTCTGTTCAAGGTCCCGCGCAAGCGCCCATGACAGTTTCCGTTTCGAGCCTGCGAGCTCCTGATCCGCCGTAATGATCGCCGGACTCGGCAGGGGACGCGTCGGCGTATGATTCAATGCGCGGTAGGCAAGCTGTGTCAGCAGATGTTTCAGATTCAGCATGTAAACCTCCCCGGTATCTTCGGATAGGACACCGTAATTTTATCGGTATTCGGGTTTGCCTTGATCTCCCCGTTGGCAATTGCCTTGTTCCGGTAAAGGTCTGAAATCTTCTGGAGCTTTTCAAGGTCGATTGCCGTGTATGATCTGCCGTCAAATGTCGCAGACGCCTTGCCGTCAATCACCAAATCGTAAATCGTCTGTTCCGCAGCTTCGTATATTTCTTTTGCAGTTCTCATGACTTCCCCTTTTTTATCATGGGAAGATGTCAAATGCAAGATAGCGAGATTGCAAGAGTGCGAGATTGCGAGATAGTGGCTAGTGGTCAGTGGTCAGTGGATAGTGGCTAGTGAGCAGTAAAGAGGGTGAAAGGGATTCTTCCCTTTCTTCATCTCGCACTCTCGCGATCTCGCACTCTCGCTATCTGAAAAATAACTCTTAACTTTTAACTCTTAACTAAAACAGAAGCGGGTCGTAACTGATCAGATTTTCCGGCGGCGGTTCGGGCTTCGGTTCCGGTTCCGAGGGGGCAGGGGGCTGCTGCGGTTGCGGCAAAGTCTGATTCAGCACGTCGGCACCGCCAAGCGAAGCCATGACACGGGCAATGGTCAGGGAGTCGAGATAATCGTTGCGTCCTTCCGTGGTCCACCGGTAATACAGCCCCTTGTCTCCTTCCAGTTTTTCCGCAAGCTTCTGATTGCAAATCTGCGTGGCATACTCCGCGTGTTCCGCTTTTGATGCGCCGTAGAGGTCCACGGAGCCTGGAGCGCCGAACGGTAAAATAAATCCGGTCTGGCTGGTTTCGGTCCAGATGTCGGAATTGTAAACCGTGAGCCGCCCGAACTGGTCGGTAATGATGATCCAGTCTTTCCCGGTCTGTTCCACATTCGGACCGCGTGCGCGATACTGCATCGCCGCCCGCCCGCGGGTTGCGATGATGTCGAACGGGTATTCGTTCGCGTTCATGGCGGTGAATCTCCGCACGGTCGTATAAAGATAACCGGCGTCAATGCCGACGCGCCGGATGCGCTGGGGGCGTCCGGCATGATCGAATATCCGGAGGGATGCGAACTTTCCGCAAAGGTCAGCCAGCGCCCTGTAAAACGCGAGCTGCTCCGCCTCCGTGTTCTTGTTGCCTTCCCCTTTGAAAATGCGCTCCTGCCCGTTCGGGATATGCACGCCGTAAGCGATGACGGCAGACGCAAGGTCGCGCGTGGATGAAATCAGATTCCACGTCAGCCCGTAACGGTTCAGGTCCACTCCGGCAGTCACCGTTACCGGCAGAGGCGGCAGGGACAATGACGGCGCCCCGTTCATCTTCGTATAAATGCGCTCCGGACGCAGTTCAAAAACATTCGTCTGCGCGGCAAGCGGCGCATTCTGGTATTCCGCCGCAAAAACCTTTTCGCCCTTGTCAATCAACATGTTATAGGCGTGCTGAATCGCGGAAATCTCGCCTTCTTCCGGAAAATAACGCTCATCCCAGTAGGCGCGCGCCCCTTCATCCATTTCCGCGCGATGCGCCGCGTAAAAAGCATCCGCAGCCGTTGCCGTGTCTTCCTCGTTCTGCTGGCTTTCGCGCCGCAGCCTGGCATACTCGCCGAACCATAAATCTTTTTCATGCTTCGCGCGGCTTTCCAGCATGGAGATACGGACGCCGTGCCATGACGGATTCAGCTTCTTATTTGTGAGCTGGTCCATGACGTCGCCGCGTTCCACGATTGTTCCGGCGACAAGCGCCGCAATCTTCTGACCCGGACCGGCAAGCCCCAGCACATCGCCGTTGACGGTGTCGATGATCTTCGTTACGGTCGTTTGTGATTTTGCATCTTCGCGGGTCTGCGGATCGTCCAGCAAAACCAGAGTCGGGCGGGTCGAACCGCCTTTCGGCAGAGACTCGTTCTTCCCGCGGATGTGTCCCTCAATCCCCAGCGCCTGTATCATGTAACCGGCGGACTTGAGCCCCGGAACATTCGGCATCCGGATGAAGTCTGATTTCCACTCAAACGCAAGAGAGTTGCCGTTCTCATCCTGCATCATGCGTGCCCGTTGCGCCACGCCGCGGATTGCGCGTATCGGTCCGCATAACTCCGGGTAATCTTCATATAGTTTATCGTTGCTTTCAAAGTCATTCTTGATGATCTTTAAGTTTGCCTTCGCTTCGTTCGCGCTGCCGCAGATGAAAATGATATACGGCGTGATTGCATCGCACATGCTCCAGATGCACGCAATCCGCAGCCATGTTGTTTTTGCTGATCCGCGCGGAAACGCAAATGCAAAATTGCCGCCGTTCCGGATGACGCTTTCCAGCTTGTCAACAAAGGATTTATGATACTGTGACGGCTCAAGCGTGAAGCGCGCGGAAAAATACTTGTGCCCCCATTTCCAGAGTGTCCCGCGTATGCTCTGTCGAATACCTTTCTCGATCTTTACGGTTCTCTTTTTTTCTCTGTGTTTATACACACGTGTTTTGCTGTTATCTTGTTTCATATCCATCTCCGTTACAGTGTTACACTTGCGAGGTGTCGCCCAGTTACCTTGCCGGGGTTATCGCTCCGGAAGGACCCAATAGGGGGCTGGTTGTTTTTTTGACCTTATGCTTTTTCCGTAAAATGATCATTCCTGTATTTTTTTGTCTGATGATAAGATACCGCCTTGCGATACATGAGCTCTTTTACCCATTTGTAAGACTTCGCAAGCTGTTTCATACGCCAGTGTATTACCTGTCTGGATACACCTCTGGCATTGCCGAGTTCTTCATATGTTACATATGGATCAATCAGATTATCCCGCAGCAAGACGGCGTCAAAACGGCTTATATCTTCAATTTCTTTCAGGTCTTTCAGAATTCTCCCGAAGCCTGATAAATCAGTTTCCATGATTGCTGTTCTGCGCATTTCATTATAGACCTGCTGCACGTCTGCGCCCATGAGTTCCGCAAATTCCTTGACTTGATTTTCAAACATCCGCTATTCTCCTCTTGTTATGCGCGTGATGCGTGGATGCTATAAAGAGCCCCTATTTATTATACATACATATATATAATAACTTAATAAGTTATATATTAATGTGTTGATTATCAATAATTTATATGTTATGAATTATGTTATGAAGAATTCATTAGTTCCAGAACTTCATTTAAAATCAAGTTATTAAAAATCATAACTTCAAGCACCTGTTTCATAAGTCAAATCATAAGTTCCTGCGGCACTTTTGCCAGAGTATATTTTGCTCCTTTGATACAACATGGCGGATTACTGATAATCCATCCCATATCTTCCATTTCTCGTAATATTTTTGTGCGGTTATCTGAATTCAGCCCCAAATAATATGTAGCTCTGCTGATTGTCTGCATTGAGACCCCTTTCTCTTTTCCGTGTTTTTTGATGAGACGCAAAAATACTTTATAAATTTTGACCTGCTCTTTCGCAAATTGAGAAGTATCATTGATGTTGAAAAGCATCTGTTCCGCGTTTTTGAAAAACCATAAGACCAGCTTTTCGGCATTGCTCCATGTCGCGGAATCAATCCTGACATAATCCTGCTGTGTTACGGATGTATAATTGACGGACAGCATGACAGCGAAACGCGGCATATACTCATTGACCAGCCGCCGCCAGACCGGATGCAGTTTATCCGGACTGTTTGCCTTGAACATATCGCTCAGGCTGCGCCCGTAGCCTTCCGGCACTTCGACTGTCCCGTGTTTGCGCTGAAATACGGGAATGATCTCATTGAAGCGTTCCAACGTCTTCTGCATGTTGATTCGCGCCGGATCGCAGAATGTATCAGACGGCATTCTTGCAAAGAGAAACCGCGCCATAAACCCGCTTGAAATATCCTGCTTCCTTACCACGTCTTCAAAAATTTCAGGCTGTATGTTGGCAATGATGTTCGGGAAACAGTAATCCGTGGACGATGTGCCGCCTTTACTACCGCGGCTGGAAAAGTTGTGCCTGAAAAAACCTTTGCTGAACGCCTCTGTCAGAAAACTTGTCGCCTTGTGCTGCCAGTGCTTTTCATCCAGCCAGTTCATGAATTCTGAAATGGATATCAGCCCGTTCGGACATTTTTTCAACGCTTCCGCGATCCCCTCAGCGCTTCCGCTGGTGCCGATGCTCCAACCATAAGTATTGGTTACGATGTCCAGCAGATTTCCGACATCTTTTCCGCTTGCCGAGTTCGCCGCAAGCAGGGCGTAGACGTTGCAGACCTGCCCGCCTGCGGTATTGATCCGCAGACGCGCCCGCAATGCCCCCAGGGGCGGCAGGAGCGATGCACTTGCCGCGTCGGGGACGCCTTCTTCCGACAGGGCGCAGCCCAGTGTGACGATTGCTTTCAGCAACGCGGCTTCCAGCGGCAGCGGCGGAATCGTGACACTGGAATAGAGCTTGACCAGCTCCCCTAAAAGTGTCCCTTCCAGTATCGCTTCGACTGTATCGTTCGACATATCCCGCCACGGCTTCGCTTCCTCGATTTCTTCCATTTCTTCCATGTTTTCGGGTTCGCCGGCATCTTCCGTCGCCGCGATCGCTGTTACCGGCTGCGCATGATGCGTTGATACCGGCGGCGGGCTTTTTTTCTGATAACCGGGCTCCAGCAGCTCCCGCAGTTTATGCCAGTCATTCCCGGCGCATGAATTGTGATGACACACAAATCCGATTGCCCCGTTTGCCTGCTCCGTGATGACTGCGGACTTGTTTCGGTGTTCCGGGTTGAACGGGCATACGTCAAACACCCATTTTCGCCCGCCGTTCCATTGCTGCGGCTCGTTGATGTCATGACAATATTTGCCGATCCAGTCATCAAGGTTGAACGGTTCGGCTGCGCTCTGCTGATAATCCGCCAGATTGACCCCCGCGAGCACGCCGCTTAAATCCGCGCCGGTCTTCGAGGCTTCCGGCAGAATCAGTTCCGGCGTATCATCCAGTCTGGCGGCGGTGCGCAGCTGTGCAGGCGTGACGATCTCCGGTGTTTCCGGCTGCTCTATGATCTTTGCCATGCGGTGCGGTCGGTCTTCCACTGGATCGCCTTTACAGTTGTATGTTCCCGGCAGCCGCCAGATACGCGCGGGATTATGTACCGTGACGTCGATCTTGACTTCCGGCGTGCTGCACCACTTATCCAGTTTTTTCAGGAGCTTTTCAACCAACCCGCCATCGTCGCGCGGCAGGTCGATGCGATACATCAACTGCGCCCCGTTCCCGGAGTCGATATACAGCGGGTCCGCCCAGTCTGCACCGGCAAAGTTGCTGCGGATTTCCTGCGCTTTCGCCAGCGCCGCGGCATGTTCTGCGCCGGAACTTGAGATACCTGAAGGTCTTACCGCGTCGCAGTCGATCAGCAGCCAGCGGCGGCAAAGGATGTCCGCATCGGTCGTTGTGCTCTGGTTCCGGTATTCGATGCCCCGCAGACGGTTGCTCGACCGCGCAATCAATGCCCTGTTCACCGGGTTCGGCGTGTAATAGACACCGAGGCAGAGCCTTACTTTTTCGATCTCATCCGCCGCCGCCTCGATGTGGTCGTAATCAAAATATCCGCTTACGACATGCGGGCGCATGAGTTGTGCCGTCAGTGCATCCAGTATTCTTATTTCAAATACATCGCCCGGTGAAAATACTTTCCTCAATGCCCCTGTGATTTCCGCTTTGTCAACTTTCATTTTTCCCTTTATCCTTCCAGTCTTTTTTTTCAGTTAAGAGTTAAGAGTTAAGAGTTAAGAGTTAAGAGTTGAAAGGCAGGTTAAAGGGCGCCGCCCTTTCCTTCACTCTTAACTATTTCACTCTTAACTATTAACTAAAATGGTACGTCTTCGTCTGTCAGTTCGATTTCCGCTGCTGTGTCCGCTGTGTCTTCGGCAAGTGCGGCGATCAGCGCCGCTTCTTCCGCGTCCGGTTCGTTTTCCGCAAACGTGTATTTTACGATTTCAGGGAACCGTTGCCCCGCGGTCGTCTTGACTGTGATTGCGACAGGTTCTTTCAAATACCCTTTTTGTGCGAGTTGCACGCATTCGGCGGCGGTGCCCGGCGGATCAAGTTCCGTTCGTTCCCTCCACCATTTTTCAAATTTCCGCCTTGCATACCCTGTGTGTTCCGGGCAGACCCATTCCGCCTGAAAATCGTTGAACCCGATCATGTAGTCAATCCGCATGGTCTTCGGCGTGCTGTCATCCGCGTTGCGCTTCGTGTGCGTGCAGTAATAGACGTCCTTTACGGGGTATTCCAGTTCCGACGATTCGCCGGAAAGAATGCCGTCCGAGCACGCGCGCGAATCATGCCGCAGTTCGCGTTCTTCCCGCGGGAATTCATACCCGCAGTCGGGGCAGGCGGTGCGCCCGGCGGGAAAGACGCTCTGGCATTGCGGACACTCCCGGACCGGTGCGCCGCCGTTGCCTTTCCTGCCCGGATGTTCCGTGATGCGGATCATGTCAACGGGACCGTGCCGCATGATGTTGCCGCCATAGTCGAGAATCAGGCAGTCGGTCTTTCCGGTGCCCGGCGAAAGCCGGAACCCGCGCCCTACCATCTGATAGTAAAGCCCTGCGGAATTGGTCGGGCGCAGGATCGCCACGCAGTCGATCGCCGGAGCGTCGAACCCGGTCGTCAGCACGCCGACGTTGACAAGATATTTCAATTCCGGCTTTGCCTCGCCGAAAAGATTTTTCTGTGTGATCCCGCGGAACCGGTCAAGAATTTCCGCACGCTCCAGCTTCGGCGTGTGCCCCGTCACGATACCGCATTCTTCGTGCGTCTGTTCGCGGATCGTCTCCGCAATGTGCCTGCAATGGTCAATGCTTGATGCAAAAATCAGGACCTTTTTCCGGTCTTTGCAGAGTTCCGCGATTTCACGGCAAGCCGCCGTGACCAGACGCTCATTGTCCATTGCCTTTTCCACATCCTCCGCCACGAATTCCCCGCCGCGGATGTGCAGATTGTCCAAGTCGGCTTTATACTTGCCGTTTTTCGATCTCAGCTTTGAGAGATAACCCGCGACAATGAGTTCCCTTACGCCGATTTCGCAGCAGACCTCATTCAGCAGGTTTTCTTTTCTGCAAATCAGCCCGCCTTTCAGCCGGTAAGGCGTCGCGGTCATTCCGATCAGCCGGATGTTCGGGTTGATTTTTTTCATGTCATCCAGAAAAGAGCGGTACATCCCGTCCCCGTCCGGCGGGATCAGGTGCGCTTCATCTATCAGGACAAGGTCAAAACTGCCGAGCTGCGCCGCCTTGTCGTAAACGGATTGGATTCCTGCGACAATGACCCGTTCTTTTGTATTGCGTGAGTTCAGCCCGGCGGAAAAAATGCCGATGTCGATCTCCGGGCAGAGCGCCGCGATTTTCGCCGCGTTCTGTTCCAGTAGCTCTTTTACGTGCGCCAGAATCAGGCATCGCCCCTGCCATAACGTCACGGCATCCGTCACGATTTTTGCAATCACAATACTTTTCCCCGCGCCGGTCGGCAATACGACGCAGGGATTCAAGTCCGATTTCCGCAGATAATCATATACCGCATTCACGGCAATCTGTTGATATCCCCTTAATTCCATTCCCATTACCTCGCAATCTTGCAATCTCGCTGTTTCAGTGATCAGTGATCAGTGAATAGTGATCAGTGAAGGAAAGGGCTGCCGCCCTTTGATCCGCTTTACTCTGACCACTGACCACTGACCACTAGCCACTGACCACTATCTCGCAATCTCGCAATCTCGCAATCTTGCTATCTTGACATAGATCATTCCGTCCGGCGGCATCGGCTCCCGCTTGCAGGCGTGCAATTCATGGATCAGAGAATCGTCTTCGATACACCCGGCGGAAACCAGACTGTCGAGCAGGCATTTGAACTGATTATCAATGTCGCGCTTTCTCCGGTCGGGCGGGTAAAAATCAATATACAGTGATACCGGACCCTCGATCTTCGATTGTCCGCTCCGCTGAAAACGGAACTTCACCTGCTCATGATATTTCCTGCCCGCCGCGCTGATAATCGGGAACCTGCCCGTAAACCGCCGGTAGTGATTTTCGGAAACCGCTACCGGCAGTTCCAGTTCAATTACTTGCAATCTTGATATTTCGCAATCTCGCATTATATTTTCCTTGATCAGTTGTCAGTGATCAGTGGCTAGTGATCAGTGGACAGTGAGCGTAAAGAGGGTAAAAGGGATTCTTCCCTTTCCATCTCTCGCAACTTCGCTATCTTGCAATCTTGCTATCTGACCACCAGCACTGACCACTATCCTTGTCAGTGCGTCTTCTGCATTGTGGATTGAAAGAAAGAAACAAACAATTACTTGGCTTTCGCCCACGGGGGCTGTCCTGTCGGTTTCGCCGCTGCCGCCGGAGAAGCCGGTTGCGGCGCCGCGTAATTCATGCGCGGGGAATAGCCTTTGATTTCGTTCCTTACCTCGCCGTCTGCGTCTGTCTTGACCTTGACGGCAATCGTAAGCGGCAGGTTGTGCAGCTCCACGGAATCGCCGGGCTGCAATACGTTGACCGCGCGGCAGATTGCCGACAGTTCGCCGCGCGCAATCTGAACCGCCTGCTGGTTCGGGTTCGACAGGTTCAGGCGCGCCCACAACTTCCGCCCCTTGAAATCGCCTTCGATGATTTCAAACGTGAGTTGCAGATATTCACCTGTCCCGCTTTTGGTCTCTTTCATTTCACTTTCCGTAATCACCGCCTGATATTTCCCCGCAGGGATTGCGTCGAAACTTGCCGGTTCCACTTCACTTGCGTTAAATCCGCCTAAATTTGCCATGATGTTTTTCTCCTTAAAGAGTAATGTTTTTTATCTCGCAATCTTTCTTGTATCCCGCCTGCCATGCCGTAATGAAGGCATTCCAGTCAAGCGGCAGCTCCACTGGCAGGGCGAAACGGTTTTTCGCGATGAACGGCAGATTGTCCCCGCCGGTTGTGTTCATGATTCGTTCGCCGCCGTCCGCGCCGACAGCCACGGTCCGCGCGGCGGTCTTGTTGAATCCGGCGTCTTCTTTCTGGACGCGGACTTTGCGCGTTGCGAAAAATACGCCGTCCGTCCATTCGGAAATCATCTTCCACGCCTTTTCATACAATCGCGGCTGGAACTGGTCAAAGGTGCCGATCTGCGGATTGATGACCTGCTTTACGTCGCTGTGCCCGATCAGGATAATGCTCATGTTCCGTTTTTCGCGGATCGCAGACAGGATTTCCAGCACCTCACCCCAGCGGTTCGTATATTCGGTATAGCCTTTGCCGTAACCGCCGTTTGCCTGCTGTATTGTCTCCACACCGTGCCGTTCGCAGACATACTTGAACAGCATCCGTTCCGTAGCGGAAATGGAATCGACCGCCAGCGTTTCGAAGTCGTGTTCTTCATTCAGGACCGCTTTCAGCGTGGCGAGAAATTCCGGATATGTTTTCACGGTCGGGAATTTCGCGCAGTCGATTTCATTCAACCCGTCTTCGGTCGGAATGAATACCGTCTTTGGCGCCTTTGCCGCAAATGTCGATTTCCCTACACCTTCCTGACCATAAAGCAGAATGATCGGCGGTTTCGGCGTCTTGCCGTAAATAATGGACTCTATCATAAAAAAGCTCCTTTTTTTTAGTTAATAATTAAGAGTGAGATAGTTAAGAGTTGCGGAAGGGCTGCCGCCCTTTGACCCGCTTTTTTAACTCTTAACTCTTAACTCTTAACTCTTAACTCTTAACTGTTGAATGTGAGGATTCGTTTCTGTTCAAATCCGGTCGGATAAATGCCGGAGTTCCGGCACTCGATCAGACGGCGGATCGCGGCGGCGTTGATACGTTCCGCGGCTTCCAGCTCGACTTCCGGAATCTGCCAGACTCCGCAGATATGCGATTCCGTTTTGTCAACCGCAATCATATGCACCGGGTAACTTTTCCCCGTGGCGACCATGAGCACCGCCCAGTAGAAAGCCAGTTGCAGGATATAGCCGTATTTGCGTGCGTCAACTTCAAAAAATTCGATATCTGCGCATGTCTTCAAGTCGATGATCCCGGCAGACGGACTGAACTTGTCTATGCGGATTTGACAAGGCATCCCGTGATAGTTCGCCCTGACCACGCTTTCAGCCATCCCGTCCCACAGCAGTTCCGGCGCGACGGGATGGTTTTCAACACTGTTTTGCATGTCGGCGATGATTTCAAAATCCGCCTGCGTAATGACTTCCCCGCGTTGAACGGAAAGCCAGTCCTGATACGCCTTCGAATCTTTTCCGTAAGGCTTGCCGGTGCGTTCATTTACCGGACCGTCCGACACGGTATAGTTTTTTTCAAACGCCGCGCCGCCTTCCAGAATCATTTTATGCACCGCCCGACCAAAGGCATATTCCGGCTTGTCCTTGTCTTCGAGCATTCCGGTGATCTTCTGATGATAACGGTATGGCGACCGGCGGAATTCCGCAAGCATGTGGCTTGACAGATATTGCCCTGTCCGGCTCCGCGCATGATATGCCGCTTCGTCTTCCCTGATGAAAATGTCTGAACTATTCATTGTCCGAGGTCTCCAGCAGTCTGGTTTCAATTACTTCGGTGTCCGTCCATCCGGGGGCGCTTACGTTCTCGAAAAGGTCGAACACGGCTTCGCAGTCCACTACAAGCATGTTGTTTTCCGATTCAAGATTGTATTCCGCCATTTGATTTTCCGTGCCGGTGAAAAGCCTTTTGAATTCATGTTGCACCTGCGCTTCACGGAAGTCCGCCAGCGGCACCAGCGGGACACGTTTCCTGTTCCGGAAAGTGAAGTATTTTTCGTCACGGTTCGCGCCGAGCCCATTGATGAAAAGGTCTTCCAGTTCGGAATCCGTCATCTTCACAACCTCTACGATTTCGCCGGTATCATTGCGTTCTATCGTTTTCATGCCATCCTGCGGCGTGTGATAGCGGACCGTGCATTCGACCATTCGGATTTCCCGTCCGGAAGAAATCTTCTGCGAGATTGCATTGATTTCTGCATCCGCCGCGTCGATCTCCGCTTTATACTGGCTCATCGCCTGTTTCTTGTCGTCTTCCAGACGTCTTTTCTTCTGCGATGCGTCCGCCAGCTCCACGCCGAGCGTTTTCATTTCTTCGACCGTCAGCAGACAAGTCAGATTTTTTTTGACCGTAGCCATTGCTACACCCTTTCTTTGTTATTGGTTATTGAGAATGCGCCCGTCTTCCAGAATGATTGAAGCGCGTTCGTTTTTGCCTACAATGGTTCCTATGCCCTGCATGTTCTTTTCCGCAAGATAGGTCCCGAAGTCGTCAAGCGTCTTTTCGTCCATCGCCTCCAGACCGTCGATCAGGACAAATCCGCAGGACGGTTTTGCTTCCATGCAGATAGCCGTTGCGACTTTCAGGCGTTCTGCGCCGCTCATGCAGTCCCATTTCTGATTTTTGTAAAGCAGTTCGCCATCTGCGTTGATGGAAAGTTCCGGCAAGGGCAGATTTGCATTTTTCAGCAGCCTGATCCGCTCCGTGTCGATTTCTTCAAGATTTTTGGTCATGCGGTCGGATTGACTTTTCAACTCCTGAATGTTTTCATAAACCTTTCCCGCTTCCTCTTTCTGGCGGACAAGCTGATTCAGTTGATCCGCGGATGTGATCTTCTGCTTGATTTCATCCAGAGGCATTGGCGGCATGGCTTTCAGGTCGGATAACATGCCGCCAATTGCATTTTTGATTTCCTCGCCCTCCTGCGCAATCGCTTCTTCCCGGAGTTCGTTTTTTTTCAGCTCTGCTTCCAATGCCTTGATCTTTTCCGCAATTGCATTGCCTTCCGTGATGATATTGTCATATTCATTTTCAAGGTCGGACAGCTTTTTCTTTTCAGATTCAATCCGATTGATCTTCCGCTCACGTTCCGCATTGTATTCCATTGCATCCTGCAATTCCTGCGAGAGTGTGAGAATGCTGATTTCGGAGGGCGGCGCGCCTTCTCCTTTCGGCATTGTGTCAAACTGGTATTGTATGCGTTTGATGTCCCTGTTGACATCTGCGCGGCGGTCCCTGATGTCCTTTTCTTTCTTCTGGAGCATAAGCAGCGCGTCCGCCAGCTCCGGGAACATTTTCAGCAGAAGGTCCGCTTTTGTCTTATCGTTTGAGTTCATAAAGCCGGACAGGTCAAGTGCAAATTTGCCGATGATCTCATCAAGCATCTTCTGACCGCCTTTCATCCCGCGGCGGTCCGTGATCTTGAGAGTCGCATTTTTGCCGCTGCGCTCCACCGTGTATTCCCCGACTTCCACTTTGATATAGGCATTGCCGTCACTGTTCGTGAGCGCAGACGGTCGGAACGCTTCTCCGCCGAGCGCGTAGGCGATTGCGTCAAGGACAGACGTTTTTCCCTCACCGTTATTGCCGCCGATGATAGTCAGCCCGTCCGTGTTCGGCTGGAACTCTACAAGTTTGATTCGCTTCACGTTTTCAAGTTTCAATGCAGTGATTTTAGCTTTCATTTCATATTCTCCCTGATGTCTTTGATTTTGAGTTCAATGTCTCTGTAATTTGTGCAGCACGCCCGCAGCGCCGCCACGAATTCTGGCGCATTGCATTGCCGGTGAAACTGTTCATACTCCATTACCTGTTTGACCGGTTCCGTCGAGCTGAACGGCTTGCCCGCGTCCATTGCCTGAATGATCTGCGTCAGTTTCAGGATTCTGGCACCCAGTTTCATATTAACTCTTTCCTGCTTGCCGTTCAGGATATGGTAGAGTATTTTCTGATTGACGCCGCAGATGACGGACAATTCCGTTATGGTGCGCGTCTTGCGTGCCTGCCGGATGTTTTCGATCATGAGCGGCGTAATCGACATTGTGGATGGAACGTATGTCATATGCCCGCCTCCGCTCCCGGCGTCAGCAGCGCGTCTACCGATTCGGGTGTAATCCGGATCAGGCGCCTGCCGACTCTGACGCTCTGTAAATGTCCTTCCCTGATATACCTGTCAACCGTGGCGCGGCTGACGGACAGCAGCTCTGCCGCTTCATCTCTGGTAAGCGGTCTTGCATGTCCCGTCTGCTTCTTGTCATAGGCTTTCAGTGCGTCGATCAGCGCGCCCGGACTCAATTCCGGAATATAGGGTTGCAGCAGCCCTGTTGCCGCGCTCAATACCGCCGAAGATATTTTACTGTTGATTTTCATTCGTCATATCTCCATCTTCTGTTCAGTTTCATTCTGTTCGGGAACCGCGCGTCCCGCACGATGATGCCGTAATCTTCCAGCTCCGTAAGTATTTCATTGCGTTCACCGGCGCAGGAACGATATCCGCCTGTGCCGTTGCTGACGTCTTTTTTCAGTACTCCTTCGCCCCGGTCATATTTCCCGATCACATCCAGAATACGCCGCACCAGCTTTGCTTCCCGTGTGTCGCTGATCGCCACCCGTTCCGGCGCTCCCGGCATGTCTCCCGCGCCTCCGTCAAACTCAATGATGATTCTCATGTTCCCTGTCCTTCCTGTCCTTTTCTCCCCGCAATGTAGAAAATCTCCGACATCATCGGAAACTTTTCACATTTCCTATGGAAGAAATCGTAAACCTGCTTGTCGGACCGCAGCTGCAAATCCTTCTGGAGCTGCTTCATTGTCATGTGCGGATTCGCCAGACGGCGCCGCAGGATTTCAAACTCGAACGGCGACAGGTCAAGGAAAAAACGAACCAGCGTCAGAAGCTCGTCACAGTCGAACTTCCGCAGCAGAAAACGGTCGATTTCCTTTTTCTCCTCCGGAATTGCCTCTACGTCGATCTTCTCCGTGGCTTCCGGATCGTCGGAAGAAAAGATTTGATCAATGTATTGCCCCGCCCGGCTGGTGTCGGAAATGAAGGGGATTTCTGCGGCTCCCTTGCAGAATCCGCGGCAAAGACAGTTCCCGCACTCCTCCCGTTTTCCATACTGACCGTAGCACGCGATGAACGCCCCCTGCTGAATCGGATTAAACATAGAGCGCCTCCAGTCTCAAGGCTTCGGCAAGCCCCGGATCACTTGTCCGCTTCAACTGGTAACGCAGACGTTGTTTCGCCTTGTTTTCCTCGTGATTGCGGAAATAGCATTTCATCGACAACGCTTTCCGCTTTTCCCGGTCCCTGCGGTAACGCAAACGCTCATATTCTCTCATCACTTCAACATTTGCATGATACTTCTTTTTTGCCTGTTCCGCTTTTTTGGCTTTCTGCTCCGGAGTCCGGAACTGATCGTAGATTCTGCCTTTCTCCCGGAGTTCTTCCCGATGTTTTTCCCGGTATTTTGCACCTCTTTCCAGTTCCTGTTCCCGGTGCGCCCAGTAATAGGCTTTTTGCTGTGCGCAATATTTTTCTCTGTTTTTCATGCGGTAGTTTTTTTCTTTTTCCCTTAACTGCTCCCGGTGACGTTTCCGAAAACGCCTCTGGACTTCTTTTACCTTTTCAGGATGCTTCAACCGCCATCTTCTGGCGCGTTCGTTACGTTTTTTCCTTTTTTCTTCTTCGCTCATTGACTTTTTTCTTTGAGGTGATATATTCACCTCGAAAGAATTTCTACCCGCCGAACCGTCCGCGACTGCCATCGTTGACGGTTCTTCTTTTTTTTTCCTGTTCATTTTTTCTTCGCTCCTTTTTTTAGTTAAGAGTTAGTAGTTAAGAGTTAAGAGTTGAAATTAGTAATGAGCAATGAGAAGCATGTCAAAGGGCGCAGCCCTTTCCACCTCTCGCAATCTCGCAACTTCGCAATCTTGCTATCTGATTCAAGTCTCGCAATCTAAAATCTGATTGCTTTATGGGCGTCATTGCCCATGATCCACAAAATCCCCTTGACCGCTGCCAGAAAGAGCCCTGCCAGAGTCAAGCCGATGCAAGCATAAAAGAAAATCATCTCTCCCGTCCTTTCAGTCCTGTAATCTGCTCAAATATGCCAAAGAAAAGCCTATAAAGATGCCTATCCAAAAACATATGGAAAAGCCTAAGGAGATTAGCATTCTTACGGTTTTGCTGATATTATCGCCTTCATCATGATAATTTCTATTTACTATCTCTCCCGTCCTTTGTGTCTTTCCTGCTGTTAATTCATCCAGTTCTATGATGTTGATGATTTTCAAATCGGAAAAATGATTGCAGTGCCTGACTTGCAGATCGTGTTCCGCACCGTTGAAAAAGTCATACGTGAGCTTTCCGCCACTCCGTTCCATAAAACTTTCCACGACTGTTTTCCCTGAATTCTTTTCCGTACACAAGCATACAAACAGTCTTTTTTTTCGCTTTTGCGTTTTCCTTCCGAAGAACTTCATCTCAGCTTCTCCAGGTGGATTTCTTCAAACATGCCAGGCAGATTAGGGGACTCGATCAATGCCATGATGGAACGTCCCTTCCCAGCGGTGTAATAGCCGCGCCGCCATTGCGTCTTCGGCTGTCCGTTTTCGTTGAGTTCTCCCGGCTGTCCGCATGGAATGAAATGCTTTGCAAAATCGAGCCGCGCTGCTAAGCGTTCGTTCTCCCGGATGACGGGAGTAAGAGCCGCGACAATCGCTTCCGCCGTGACGGAATTTTGTTTCAATGCTGCTTCCATCTGATTAAATGCTTCAATGTAGGCGATCTTGAATTCCATCGCCTTGTCCCCCGTGAACCCCATGACAAGAAGCGTGAAGCCGTCCCGCGTGATTTCATACATTGGGATTTCACGCGTCCCGCCGTTCGGCTGCGGAACCGAAATTGATGTAAGCGCAAAATTGCGCTGGCTGAAATCCTCCGGGCATTCCAGATTCCGGATTGCCTTTAAGACATCTTTATGCTGTTTCCCGAAGACTTCGGCGATCTTCAGACTTGTTGTTACGACCTTGCCGTCTTTCACGGCAACCGCTGATCTAATTAATTCGTTCACGATGTGAGTCTCCTTTCTGTTTGTAATCTGAATTAGGCTAATCCTTCAAGTAAAAAAATAGGTGGACATTTCAACTCTTTTGCGTATTTGATTGCAGTCTTGACATTGTAAATACCTTTTTTTTCGAGCGTATTTACTGTCGGACATTTTACTTTCAATCGCCTGGCAAGTTCATTTTGCGATATCCCCGCCATCAGTCTGGCTTGTTTTAATCTCGTCATACATATTCTCCTTCTTTGTTTTGTATATGGTTAATATAAGGTATATTAATTAGCTTTCAAGGTTAATTTTAATATTTTTTTGAAAGTTATCTTGCTATTTAATATTTTAAGGCTAGAGTATTAACTATAAAGTTAATATACAGGAGGTCAAAAAATGCAGATGCTTGCCAAAGAAGTAGGTGATTTAATAAAGAATGCTATTAAATCGTCTGGAAAAAATCAACAGGAAATCGCAATCCAAATAGGAATTACCCCCGCCGCTTTATCTGAAATGCTGGCTGGTAAGAAAAGGCTTCCACTTAAACGGTTTCATCAGATTAGCAAAATTCTTGAGTTTGATTCTGAGACGAATAAAAAAATCAATGAATTATATAAAACAGAGCAAATGGTATTTTTTACAAATTGGAGGCAAAATCAAGTAGAAGAATATAAACGCTTATTTTTTGATGTAGATATCTTTGATAATGTAAATGCCATAAATATGGCATTGCGAAACAGGGACAGTCTTGACAAGTCAAGTCCAAACTATGATGAAGATTTTAATAATGAAAATAAAACCATCACAGATGAATTAATAAACATGTTTCAGAAAATAGCAATGGCATTAAAGGTTGATGCTTTGCCAGTAGACTATAATAAACTCTTAGTTGATGCTATGATCCAATATGAGCGTAGAATCTTGGATGCAGTCATGGCGTCATCAGTGAATCCAGAGGCTAAAATTACTATTTATAATACTATTAAAGATATAGAATAGATTTTTTATCACAAATTATTATTTGAGGTTCTGAAGCAATGAATACGAAATGTCCTAACTGTCACCAGACGTATGAATGTGATGAATCTATGCGCAATTCGGAAATAACATGCCAGAAATGCGGTATGGATTTTATTATTCAGGAGGCTTTGAATGAGGATAACGAAAATTCTACAAAAAGCCTGTTAGAATTATACCATTTGCAAAATGTATATTTTAATTACCCTTATCCAGATTATAAAACATTTCACACTGCTTATGTTTTTGATATACCATTGTGCGGGAAAAATAGTATGGATTTGTTGGCTGCAATAAAGCAGGCTGGCATTGAAGAATATCTTAATGATAGCAGAAAATTAAGAAAAAAAGAAAAGGAGAAAGGGATAGACGGCAGTCCATTATATTCTATATTTAATGATATTCTTATTCCAAATTCGCCAGCATCCACAATAGCTATTGATAATTTAGTATCTCGAAATAATATTTCTATTTCAGCAGATGTAAAGCTCTTGAAAAAAGATTTAGATAGTATTGAGTGTAAATTTGAAGAACTTGTCGCTAAATGTCCTTATTGTGGTGGCGATATTTCTTTTGATGATGTTGCTTGTGATGATGATGATTTTTGCCCCAAATGTTATGAAGATATAAAGTATAAAATTAAGGTGTCAAGAAGAAAAAATGGTTCTCTTAGTTTGTCGGCAAGTGCATTGAAAAGAAAGATTGGAACTAAAAAAAATAAAACTGAATATGAAAATGGACCCTTTGAAATAGAGGAATACAAAGACCAAAAACGTCGCTGGATTTATATTATGCTGGCTCTCTTTTTGGGGTTATTTGGAGTCCATAATTTTTATGCCAGACGTATTTTTAATGGCATTTTGCAACTTCTTCTTACGCTTAGTCTGATAGGGATCATAATTACTATAATATGGGTGATTTCAGATATCCGCTCTATTAAACAAGATGGCAGAGGGGTTCCGTTTCTAGGATATGAACATTGTATTCAATCCTCTCAAAAATGGGGGTGTTTTCAAATTGGAAGTCTGGTATTTTTGATTTTGCTTCTTATTGGTTTGATCATGACTATGATAGAAAAAATCAATGAGTCAAAACGTCAACCGCAAAAAATAGAACAGTTGAAGAAGTGAAATCTAAAGTAGTTTATTCTGCCTGACCCTTGCCAGCATCTCCCTGACTTGTTCAATCGGCAGAGTGTCCGCCAGTTGACGCAATGCCGCCCGTTCCGGTTCGCCCGCCGGCGTGACGTCGATTATGTCGCCGTCTGCAAGCTGCGGCAGGTTCAGGGCTTCCGCCGCGCGCCGGGCGGCGTCAATTGATACATGGGTATAGTGTTCCGTCATAGCAGGATTTGCGTGCCCTGCGGACTCCTGAATGACCGCCTGCGGCGTCCCGTGCATCGCGTGCAGGCTTACCCATGTATGACGCAGGGAGTGAAAGCCGACTTCCACCACTGCGCGTGTGCTTTTGTCATAGACTTTCTTCTTTCCTTCATAATGATATTTCATCCCGGTGCCCTGTGCATGGACTTCAATTCCGCACATACGGAAATGCTTCTGGATGATCCGCGTCATCTTGTTGGGACCGCGCGGCGCCAGATAGATTTCAGCATACTGCGGCAGCAGATATCCCAGACGGTCCGATTCAGGGATCATGTTCAGCGCGTGCCATAAAATACGCGGTATTCCCAGGGTGACAACCGCTTTTGTTTTGCGTGCGGTCTTGCGCGGTTTCCGGCGTATGACTTGCGCCGCCATGTCAATTTCATTCCATTGCAGAGTGCAGCAGTCGCCGAGCCTTAACCCTGTAAACGTTCCGACTTGCAGCAGCAGTTTCAAGTCACCTTCGGCGCGTTCAATAATCGTTTGCAGTTCCGCAATAGATAACTCTCTGCGGCTGTTTGATTCATCATCCATGCGTTCCATACTTTTGAATGGATTGCGTGCAATAGTAATCTTTTCATCCGTCATGAGGGCGTCAAAGAGAGCCGTAAGGAAAAAACGGTATTTGTTGTATGTTCCGGATGCAAGCTTTTTCTGCAAGTCTGCGGCGAATTCGGCAGCGTGATCAGCGGTAATTTCAGACAGTAGAAAAATTTCCGGATTTTTTTCTTTCATCCATTCGGCAAAGTGCTTGTAATAAGTCCGGTAAATGTCCGCCATTGACATTTTGGGAATCGCGTCTGCGGGATAACGCTTGCAGCTCTTAAGTCTGCTGGAACAGGTCATATATAAATCCCATCCCTTTTCAATGGTCGCTTTTGAGTTCTGCAACTCTTTTTCAGCCGTTTCCGCTTTTGCCTCTGCCGCGGATAATTCGTTGGCAATGAGGCGTAACCGTTCCGCTTCATCTTTCGCCGCCAGCGGCAGCAGAATTTTATCAGCAGCAATCCTCGCGGCACTTTCTTTGGTAATGATATTTCCGGCAACATCTTTCAGGGTAACGCGGAATTCTTTCCCCTTGACATAATACTGCAAGTGATAAGCCCCCTTCTTGCCGCTTTTGTATAACCGTCCTTTTGTCTGCCGTGCCATTTTTTATTCTCCTATTTTATATTTATGCTTTCGTATGTTATCTTATAACCTTAAAATAACACATAAAACAAGAAAATCAAGAAAAAACAAGAAAATAAAATGAAAAGTGAGCGTAATGTAATGGATTTAGGTTCCAGTTCCGTAAGGAGTGCAGGTTCAAGTCCTGTCTCGTGCACCATATTCGACAGTTTTCCCGAGTGCGGCGGGGACTTCCGTATCCGGATTAAAAAAATTGCGGCATTCCGTCTGTTTTTTCCGTGGATGCCGCCGTATTGAGGTGAACTATGAGATATGGGAAAGTGGTTGAAGCGAAATTCCTGAACCGTCCCAACCGTTTTATTGCAGAGGTCGCGGCGGAGGAAGGAACGTGTACGGCTCATGTCAAGAATACCGGACGGTGCAGGGAACTGCTGATTCCCGGATGCACGGTATATCTTTCCGTTTCAGATCATCCGGGGCGGAAGACGAAGTATGATCTGATCTGTGTCGAGAAAACGAGGGACGCCAAATCGCCGCTGCTTGTCAACGTGGATTCCCAGATTCCCAATGCCGCCGCCGGAGAATGGCTCCCTAAAAGCGGCATGTTTTCAGCCGGAGCTGTAATCCGGCGCGAAGTGAAATACCGTAATTCCCGTTTTGATTTTTTCATCGAGGACGGACCCCGGAAAATATTTCTTGAGGTGAAAGGCGTCACTCTGGAGAAAAACGGAACCGCTATGTTTCCCGATGCGCCGACGGAGCGGGGAGTAAAACATGTCCATGAACTGACGGAGTGCGTCGCGGACGGTTTTGAAGCATATGTCATGTTTGTCATACAGATGGGCGAAGTATGCCGGTTCCTGCCGAACGACGCGACGCATCCGGCTTTTGGAGACGCCCTCCGGACCGCGGCGGAACGGGGGGTGAAGCTGCTTGCCCTGAATTGCCGGGTCACGCCGGATTCCATTGAGATCAATGTGCCGGTTCAGGTGGACCTGGCGAAGCAGACGGATCATAAAGACGGTTCCTGCGTCTGACAGGGCGCATTGACGTTCTTCACGCACGGATTTTCTTTTTGCTTTATTCCGGATTTGATTTGAAAGACATTTCTTCCTGTGCTAGACTACTGGGAAAAACAGGAGATACACGATGACATACGCACCTTTTACCCTGACCTATCCGTCCAGAATCATCTTTGAGATTGGCGGCGCCGCGCGCCTGGCGCAGGAGCTTGCCTCTTTCCGGCGGATTCTGCTTGTAACCGGTTCCCATTTCAGCGGAACGGAGGATTTCGATAAGATCATGGAGAGTCTCAGGGGCTTTGAAGTGCGCCATGAAAGCGGGATTCATCCGGAACCGCCTCTGGAAGATGTGGACCGGCTCATTTGCGCCGGACGTGAATTCAAGGCGGATTGCGTCGTCGCCATCGGAGGCGGAAGCATCATAGATTCCGCGAAGGCCGCCGCCGCGCTGATTCCGCTCGACGGCTGGTGTGCGGATTATTTCACCGGAAAAAAGGAGATTCCGGGGAAAGGGCTCTTTTTTGCCGCATTGCCGACCAGTTCGGGGACGGGGGCGGAAATCACAAACAATTCCGTATTGACGGACCCCGCGACGAAAATCAAGAAGTCGCTGCGGCATCCTTCGATGGTCGCGGATGTCGCGATCGCGGACCCTGTCCTGACGCTCTCCTGTCCGCCGTCCCAGACCGCCGCGAGTGGTCTGGATGCTTTTGTACAGGCGTTCGAGTCCTGCACATCTCCGAAAGCGTCTTCGGTTTCGCGTGCGCTTTCCTATGCGGCGATCCGCCGGATCAGGGAAAACCTCCTGAACGCCTGCCGGTATCCGTCTGTTCTTGACTACCGTACCGGCATGAGCGAAGGAAGCCTGCTTTCGGCGATGGCGTTTTCTCAGACGGGGCTGGGAGCGATCCACGGGCTCGCCCATCCGATCGGTTCTCTGCTTCATGTGCCTCATGGAAAAGCGTGTGCAACCCTGATCCCTGCGATTGTCGCATGGAATCTGCCGTGCTGCCGCGAGGAATATGCGGCGATTGCCCGGGAGTGCGGTTTCGGCTCTGCAGCGGAGGATTTTCTGGACGGTGCCTTGGAGCTTTGCCGTGCTTTGGAGGTCCGTGCGGATTTTTCTGAATATGGGTTGAATGAGTCGCACTTTGACTTCATTGTAAAGAACTGCCGGAGTGCGAGCATGAAATTGAATCCGCGGCCCATGACGGACGATGATGTGCGGAAACTTCTGAAGACGCTGGTCTGACTGAAGATAGCGGCTCCCTGCCGTTTCGGTATCTGAAAAGACGTTAAGGTAAAAAATTTAAGTCCGGCTTTTTTTCTGAAGTTTTTGTTTGCCACGTTTCTGTATTGGGAAATCGCGGGGCAATACTGATTTTTCAGAAAATATTTGTTTTTTTCATTCTTGCCTCTTGACAAATTTCCGTTTTCGGATATAATTTATAATAGCACGAGCTATCAGGTGCCGTAAAATAATTTTGCAAGAGAGTGCGGAATGTCGGTAAAAAAGAAGAAACAGGTAACGATTTCGATGCTGGCTGAATTTGCCGGCGTATCCCGCGTGGCGGTTTATGCTGCCATGAACCCGGAGAAGAAAACAACGGTCAGCCTCAGCGGGAAGACGCGGGAAAAGATTCTGAGCGCCGCAAAAGAACTGGGGTATGTGCCCAATGACATGGGACGGACACTGGTTTCGGGGCGGAGCCGTAATGTCGGGCTGCTGCTTCAGTCACACGATTCCCGCATGTCGCGACGGTTGATTTTTGCCTGCGGGCAGCGCTTCTGCAGGGCGGGGTATATGCTGATCCCGGATACCTCGCAGAACTCCGTGGAGCGGGAACGGGAGATTCTTTCCTCCTTCCTGATCAAACGGGTGGACTGCGTTATTGTCGGCTGGCTTGCCTATGAGAAAAATTGCGATCTTCTGGAGCAGTTCGACCGGTGCGGGATTCCGATGATCCATCTTCAGAGCCATTCATCGGAATATGCCCGTTCGGCGACGATTGCTTTTGATGAAGCGGCCGTGATGGAGCTGCTGTGCGATTTCCTGATTCGCAGGGGAAAGAAGCGGATTGGCTATGCCGGTTTCACCGACCGGTGCAGTTTTGCTTCCGCCGACCGTTTCGAGTTTCTGCGGAGAGCCGTGAAGAAGCATCCGGAACTGACATTGGAGCCTCCGTTTTATGCAGCCTCCGCGATGGACTGCCGGAGTCACGCCGAATCGCTGAAGATGCTTTCATCGCGCCCGGATGCACTGATCTGCTTCAATGACCAGCTTGCCCAGGTGATGGGAGTGGAACTGAAGTTTGCCGGCCTGGACCCGCTTCATGAGATCACGGTCGCCGGTATTGACGGTTACGGGGACGCATTCGATCCTTTACTTCTGCCGTCGGTCAGGCTGCCCGTGGAAAAGCTGGCGGAGACGGCTTTCACGATTTTTGCGTCGGAGGATTTTCATCAGCAAATCATAAAAATTTCACCTGAAATGGTAGAGAGAGGAGAAATGGAATAAAAATGAGAAAAAGAATGGATTTTACCTTGATCGAGTTGCTCATCGTGATTGCGATCATCGCAATTCTTGCCGGTATGCTTCTTCCCGCATTGAACAAGGCGCGGGAAAAAGCGTATGACATTGCCTGTGTGAACAATTTGAAACAGATCGGGCTTGCCTTCAATATCTATGCCGGAGATTATAATGACAAGATGGGGTGTTTTGACAACTGGTGGCGATGGGGCGGCGCTCTTCCGCCGGGACGGACCTCTGTGCTCGGTCTTTCTCTGGAAGAACGGTATCTGACGGACCCCTATATCAAGAATGCAAAGATTGTAACATGTCCTCGCGACAACGGCAGCCGCCGGGCTGTGCCGATCAATTCCGGATATCGGTCGCTTGTGGATATGTATGGAACAAGCTATGTCGTCAACACCTCCATGATGCGGCAGGATACCGATACCGCATCGGCGGACTGGAAATACCGGACTTTTTCATTCGCGCGGACTCCTCATGCAGCCAGGGCAATCCTGCTGGGGGATACGACAATGTACGCGAATGATCTTCCGAGCTGGCCGGGCGGCGCCGCGCGCTTTTCATGGCATTCGATCGGAAAAATCGCCAATCCGCTGTTGTTTGTGGACGGACATGCCGCCATGACTGATATGGGGCGGGTCAAATCGGATGCCAACACATCGGATTTCATGTGGCGGCCCTACAAGAAGTAACGTATGATTCAACAAGAAAATAAAAGGAAGAAAGTAATGAAAAATGTTTTTGCCGTCTTATTGATCTTTTCCGGAATCTGCTGTCTGGGAGGAGGCTTGGATCGGGAACTGAACCGCGTGGAACGCTGGCAGGACAATGCGTCCGGAGTGACGAAACGCACGTTTGACGCCTCGGAAAAAGCAATGCGTTTCGATTTCACATTTCGCGGCAATGTGGATCGCTGGGCGTATCCGACCTTCAAAGCCGCGTCCGGCGAATCTCTGGAAAATATGAATGTTATTGAATTTGAAATCAAGCTTGTTCAGCCGGAGACTTCCAACCGCTGGAAAGCGGCGTTTCTTATGCTGACACCGAAAGGACGCGTTGCGCTTCCCGCGCCGACGGGGCTGTGGCAGACCGTGAGAATCAATCTGCGCGACCCCTCCCTGAAGCTGAATCTGAAAGGCGTGAACGGCCTTCGGATTGGAGCCAATCCCACGGCGGACCGTTTTACGATGTGGCTGCGCAACATCCGGGCTGCCGGAACCGCTGCGGCTCCTCTTGATGCTGCGGCTGAAATCCGTTGTGAGGCTCCGGGGACGGTTTTCCTGGATTCCGAACCGCTGGAGTTTCAGTTCACGCGAATCGGGGAATATGCGCCGCTCCGTTATGAGATTCAGGATTTTTACGGAAAAACTGTGAAACAGGGTACCTGGCCGGAAAACGGAACTCTGAAAGCCGGAAAACTGCCGCCGGGGTATTACATGATTTCCCTGAATTCCGGCAAGGGGAAAATTCAGGGAAGACGTTCCTTTACAGTCGTGCGCGACCCGAAAGGGCACACGCCGAATCCTGAATCTCCGTTTGCGCTGGATACCGCTCTTTCCTGGCTCGGGCGCGCGGATAAGAACAATGTGCGCTTCCCTCACGAAGGGTTTGACCTGCTGATTGAAATCCTGCGCAGAAGCGGAGTCGGAAGCATACGCGAAAGACTCCTGTGGAAAGAGGTTCAGCCGTCAAAAGATGCTGAAATCAACTGGAAACATTATAAACGCAATGCGGACAAGCTGAAATCATACGGTATCAATATTCTCGGATTGACGCATGATTCGCCGGCGTGGGCTCAGTATAAAGAGGAACGCGGCAATCTTCCGGACAACCTGCTTGACTTATACCGTTTTACAAAAGCGCTTGCTTCTGACTTCAAAGGACGCATGAGCGCATGGGAATTCTGGAATGAGCCGGATCATCCTGCTCATCATGAGACACCGTGGGATCTTGCCGCCGCCCAGAAAGCCGCCTCGCTCGGTTTTCGCGCCGGAGACCCGGAGCTTGCGCTTCTGCAAGGATCTTTCTGCATGTTCCCGCTTGGAAACTATGTTTCCATCTATATGAAAAACGGGACAAAGGATTACTTTGACGTATTCAATTATCACGCTTACCGTGCTCTTTCACGCTATCCGGAAATCACGGCGGAAATCCGCGATTTTCTGCGTAAGAACGGCATGGAGGAGATTCCGGTTTACCTGACGGAAGCCGGAACCAACGCGGAGGGAGATTCCGCCGCGAAAAGTTCCAGACGCGGACAGGCGGAAACAACAGAGGCGCAGGATCGCCTTCTTGCGGAGTTCATCGTAAAATCTCCGATTCTGTTTCTTGCCAACGGAGTCATGCGCAGTTACTTTTTTGTGTTCCCGCCTTATCATGAACGCAATGGAGCCAAAGACTGGGGAATGTTGCGCCGGGACTATTCCGCCAAACCGCAGGTCGCGGCATTTTCCACGCTTCTATGGGAGCTGGACAGGGCGGAATATCTGGGCGAATATGATCTTGGGGCAGGACGGCGCGCTTTTCTCTTTCAACAGCCGGACGGTTCTCAGACGCTGGTTGCATGGCTGGAATCCATACTGGACAGAGAAAAGCATGATGCGGCTGTCACAGATGCTTCTGTCGCTGATACAACATTTTCACTGCCTGTCGGCGGTGATCTGGAATGTGTGGACATCATGGGGAAAACGACGGTTCATCCTTCTTCCGCACTGCCTCTTTCCCGTTATCCGGGATATGTCCGGGGAATTTCCGGGTTGAAAGCGTCAAAGGCGCCAGTTCCCGTCGGACACTTGAAAAAGCGCGTATTGAGTGCGGAGCACGCCATTGTCTTCAAACCTGTTTTCCTAAGCGGTTTTGAGACTTCCAGCGATCGCAGCTGCATGTTGTTCAATAAGGGAAAAGGGCAAATCCGGCTTGAAGTATTTAATCTTTCCGGACAGATGCAGAAGGGAAAAGTGAAGGTTTCCGGGCTTTCCGGGCTTTCCGGGCTGCCGGAACAGATGGAGCTGCCGCCGATGAGCAGGAATGAGTTTATTCTGGAGGGCACTCCGGACCGTGCCGTGACGGAACTGGCTGTAAACGGCGTTTTCAATGGACGCAAGGTTACACCGGCAGTTGTGCCCCTGCGCTCTCTGGCGGCTTTGAATACGGCGTCCAGACAACCGCTGGAGAATTCCGTGAACCGCTGGAGAAGCAACAGTTCGGGACGGATGGAGATTACGGATGACCCGGATGAAAACGCAGTATGTTTCAGGACCCGTTTTACATCCGGGGATTTCTGGACCTATCCGGAATATGTCCTGCGCCTGCCGGAAGAAACTTTCAAAGGCGCGGCTGCAATCCGTTTCGAGATCAGAGGCGATGGCAGAATCGGGCAGAGCAACCTGATGCTTGTCGAGGGGACGCAAAAGGAGGTCGGGAGGACCACGATGCTTGGCATCGGTCCTGTTTCATCCGGATGGCGCACCGTTACCATGTTGCTGCCTGTTCAGGATACGGATGTGAAAATGTTTCGCATCGGCGTGAATCCGAAAGAGAAGGACTATCGTTTCTGGATTCGCAATATTGAGCTGCTCAGGATTCCCTGATCCGTATTGCCCTGCCGGTGAACTGCTGTCCGGCAGGGCGGGGACAATATAATATTTTTTCCTTTTTCTGGAGCTTGCGTCACAGCGTAAAGCGGAAAATGTTGAAAAATAAAATATTCTTCGATGAAGATATTTTTCCGTACTTGCAATCTTCCGTCTCATGTTTATATTACATTTGCCTTCGGTAGAGAACTGGGTGTGCTTCCCTTTGTGATTTCGTCACATCGTTTTAATTGGAAAGTTGGGCTGGTATGAACAAAATTCTGTTGTTGAGCCTGTTTGTGCTCATTGTCGTATCTGTCTTCACGGTTCTTTTGAGACCGGAAGCACAGGAGAAGTATCCGCAGTTGGAATGGATGAGCGATACGAATCCGCAGCGTTTTGAACAGGCGGAACTGTTTGAAACATGGCTGAAGACGAAGTATCCGGATTTGTCGAAAGACAGCCGGTATCCGGCTTTCGGAATCAAGCTGAACGCCGCGAACAATCAGAGCACGGTCATTCAGGCGGTGTCCGGCGTTGCGGGGGACCTGATCGACCATTTGAACGTGCCGGTTTTCGGCGCGATGGGACTGCTCAGACCGCTGGGCGAGGATGCGAAAAAACGGGGATATGATCTCAGCACGACTTATCCGAATATGGAGGGAATACTGGGGTATGAGGGGGAGCAGTACGGATATCCCTGCAACGTTGCCGTGTCCAGCTTTCTTTTTAACCTGAATACATTGAAGAAATACGATTTGAGCCTGCCGGACGAGGACTGGACCACGGAGGATTTTGAAAAGATCGCAAAGAAATTCATGGAAAGGACGAAGCAGGGCAATACACGCCGCACTATATTTTTCGCTCTTTCCGCATTGTCGCTGGGAGAGAATTTCATTGTGATCAATGCGCGAAGCAACGGGGTGGATGTCTACAATGAGACTCTGACGAAATGCATCGCGGATGACGAACGTTTCTACAGGATTTATGAACAGCTTTACAAGTGGACCTATGTGGACAAGATTCTGCCGACTGCGGCGGAGGTTGCTTCGAATGATACGGAAACCGGATTCGGCGGCGCGGCGTTCACTCACTTCATCAACGGAAACTATGCCACGATCATCGCCGGGCGATGGGCGTTGATCCGCTTCCGCGAACTGCCACCGGAGGAACGTTTCCCGATGGCGATGACGCTGTTCCCGCAGGGTCCGTTCAAAAACGGGATTCTTACCGCGCGCGTAACGGGAATCTATGCCGGGAGCAGAAACTACGACAAAGCCGGATATTTCATGGAGTTTCTTGCAAGCAAAGAATATAACGACTATATCATCAAATATACGGACGGCCTGCCGCCGACTCCGAAATATGTGCTGAACAATCCGGAATATCTTTCTCCGAAAGAATACCCGAGCGAGGGCAATATCCATGCAAAAGAGCTGGAGTATGCGATGCATTATGCGATCCCGGCTCCTCAGACGCCCTATTTCAGAAAGACCGGAACCGGCTGGTTTTCCTATGCCTTGAGTAAAGTCATGGCAAACCGTGCGACGGCGAAAGAGGCGGTCAATGAAGCTGTGGAGCGTGTCAACAGCGGAATTGCCGAAAGCGTCGCCGCAAATGACAAGCTCGCCGCGATGTATGAGCGTGACATGGAACTGCAGAAGAAAATCGACGCGGTCAAGGCAACCTGGAAATACCGGCGTGGAAAAATCATTTCCGGTGAAAAGATTCCGGAAAACTGGATCAAGAATCCATTCTATAAGAAATACTACGCTCACCTCGGTATGCTGAAAGGAGCCGAATAATCATGTTGAAACTGACTCGCCGCGATGTTCGGGAAATTTCCACCGGAGTTCTTTTTCTGCTCCCCAATATCCTGGGCTTTCTTGCTTTTACGACGATTCCGCTCGCCATCAGCCTTTTCATGGCGTTTACGGACTGGAACCTTGAAATGCATAACATGTTCCAGAATCAGGAGCTCCGTTCGGTCGGTTTCGCCAACTTTGCGAAGTTGTTCTCCGATCCCGACTTTCCGACTTTTCTCGGCAATACTCTGTTCCTGATGCTCGGCATTCCTTTCGGTATTGCGGGCAGTCTTTTCGCCGCTCTGCTGCTGAACAATGATTTCCGGTGCAGCCGCATGAAACGTGTCTACGGGGCTGTGGTGCTGACCGTGGTCCTGATTGTCGCCTGCGGAATGCTGATCCTCGCCGGAGCGGGTTCCACGGCGATGACGCTGCTGATCTGCGGGATCGTCGGGACGGTTCTCGTGCTGGGAAGCGTCGGCGGGCAAACCGTCTACCGGACGCTGTTCTATTTCCCGAGTTTTACCGCCGGCGTCGCGACCTATATTCTATGGAAAAAACTTTACAGCCCGGAAAACGGTCCCATCAACAATGTTCTTCAGCCGGTGCTGGACCGGATTACGCCTGTTGCGGCGTCCATCTCTCCGACGACCGCCCATGTGCTTTCCGCGGTTTTCCTGGTCGTCATGGGACTCGTTTATTCCTATGCCCTGTTCCGTGTGATTGTCAGCTGGAAAAACGGGGAAACCGGCACGTTGAGTTATATGATCGCGCTTGTCGTGCTTTCGATCCCGATGCTGTGCTGCCAGCTCTGGTGCAGTCTGCCGTGGGGCGGCGCGCTCGGATTGTCGCTCGTCACTCTGGCAGCCATTTTCACGCTTCTGATGTTCCTGACCGGGCGTGAATACAAGTGCGCTTACGATTATGGAATGTCGAATGCGATCGTGCTTGACGGTATTGTCATGGTCGGACTTTTCATCTGCCTCGGCATTTCCAATGTGCTTCTGGCGATGCCCGGCATGGCGGGCTCGCCGGACGGTCTGACCGCTCCGAAGTGGCTTTCTGACTATTACTGGGCGAAGCCTTCGCTGATGATCATGGGCTTCTGGGCGGCGATCGGTTCCAACAACATGCTGCTTTATCTCGCAGGGCTTTCCGGTGTTTCGCAGGAACTTTACGAGGCGGCGGATATCGACGGCGCTTCTCCGTTCCAGCGGTTCTGGAACGTGACCTGGCCTCAGCTCTCCAATGTGACGTTCTTCATCCTGATCATGTCGATCATGGGCGGATTGCAGGGCGGATTTGAAACCGCGCGGACCATGACCCGGGGCGGTCCTGCCGGATCGACCACGACTCTTGCGTATTACATTTACAGCGAGGGTTTTGAAAGCGGACGGCTCGGCTATGCCTCGGCTGTCGCATGGACACTGTTCGTCATGGTGTTCTGCGTGACGCTGTTCAACTGGAAATTCGGCAATAAATACACGAACGATTAAGATAGGATGCGCGTGAAATGAAACTTTCTCTCGATGGTTGTAAACTGCTTCTGATTCATGTGGTGCTTGCTCTGGTGGCAACTGCGATGGTGCTCCCGTTCACGTGGATGGTTCTTGCCAGCTTGAAACGCTTGCAGGAAATCGGACTGGATTCCTGGATACCGACCGTGTTCCAGTGGGAGAACTACCGGGATGTCTTTACGATGAAGGGTGTTCAGTTCGGGCGCTGGTACTGGAACAGCATTCTGGTTGCCGCATGGGTGACTTTCCTTCAGGTTTTCACGAGCAGCCTCGCGGCGTTCAGCTTTTCCCGACTCAAGTGGAAAGGGCGTGATCTTGTGTTCCTGCTCTATCTTGCGACCATGATGCTTCCCTCGCTGGTGATGATGATCCCGAACTATCAGAATATGATTTATCTCGGACTCGTCAATACGCTTCAGGGATTGATTCTGCCGTCCGCATTCTCCGCATTCGGCACCTTCCTGATCCGCCAGTTCATGATGAACATTCCGAGTTCGCTGGATGAAGCCGCCGAGATCGACGGCGCGAGCAAGTGGCAGCTTTACTGGACCGTGATTCTGCCGCTGGCGCGTCCGGCGATTGTGACGCTGACGATTTTCACGTTCATCGGCAACTACAATTCGATGTTCTGGCCGCTGGTCATGATCAAGTCGCCGGAGCTTTACACGCTGCCGATCGGTATGCTCGCATTCGACTCCTCGCAGGGACAGCAGACCAACCTTCTGATGGCGGCTGTCACGATGAGCATTGTTCCGATGATCCTGATTTTCCTGTTCATGCAGAAACAGCTCGTCAAAGGCATCATGCTCGGCGGAGTCAAGGGGTAAGCGGCGGGAGCCTGGCCGGGTATGCCCGGCAGATTTTCCGGATTGCCTTTCCCCGGAAACTTGAATTCAGCCTTTTCCCGTGTAAATTATCTCTTTCATAATAATTTCAGAGGTTGAAAGGCGTATGAATTCGGAAACGCTCCTTGAAGTCAGAGGGCTTTACAAATCTTATTCGGAAGTCAAGGTTCTGAACGACGTTTCGCTGTCCGTAGGGAAAGGTTCCATTACCGGGCTCATCGGGGAGAATGGAGCAGGCAAGTCCACGCTGATCAAATGCATCAACGGCGTGACGCGCCCCGACAGTGGCGAGATCATTTTTCAGGGCAGGGCCCTGAAGCATATCACGATCGAATCCGCGCTGCGTCTTGGGATCGTGACGATTCCGCAGGAGTTCAATCTTGCAAATGAGATGACGGTCCGCGAGAATATTTTTCTCGGACATGAACTCAAACGCGGCGTTTTTTTTCTGGATCATGCCGCCATGCGGAGACGGACGCGCGAACTGCTGGAGCGTCTTGAAAGCAGAATTTCCCCTGATGCGGAGGTCGGGACTTTAAGCATTGCGGAAAAACAGCTCGTGGAAATCGCCCGTGCGATCAACCATACCTGTAAGCTGCTGATTATGGACGAGCCTTCCACGGTGCTGAATCCGCCGGAGGTGGAAAATCTTTTCCGGATCATGCGCTCCATGCGCGATGAGGGGATCAGCATCATTTATGTATCCCACAAACTGAACGAGGTCAAGAAAATCTGTGATACGGTCACAGTGCTGCGTGACGGGGAATTCGTCTGCGAAAGACCGGTTTCCGAACTGACGACGAAAGACATGGCGAATCTGATGGTCGGGCGCGAACTCAGCCGCATTTTTCCGCCGAAACTCGAACTGCCGGAGGAGAAGGTTCCCGCACTGGAACTGAATAAAGTCACACTTGCAAAACTGGTGCATGATGCGTCCCTGAAGTTATATCATGGCGAAATTCTCGGACTTGCCGGGCTCGGCGGTTCGGGCAGAACCGAACTTGCGGAGGCTGTTTACGGAATCCGCAGAATCATTTCGGGAAAGGTTCTGGTGCACGGCAGGGAAAAACGGATCAAATCTCCGGCGCAGGCGGTTGCGGCGGGAATCGCATATCTGACGGAAGACCGCCAGAGTTCCGGCGTTATTTTATCTTTTCCGCTGGCGCATAACTGCACGCTGATTTCGTTGAGGAAATACTGTCTTGCCTCATTCATCGGAAGGAAAAAGGAGAAAGAGGCGGCGGAGAAATATATCCGGCGTTTTGAGATCAAGACGACTTCCGGCGCAACGCCGATCCGCGAGCTCAGCGGTGGAAATCAGCAGAAAGGCGCCATTGCGAAAAGCCTCGACCATGAGCCGGAAATCTTCATCTTCGATGAACCCACGCGCGGAATCGACATCAAGTCGAGAAGCGATATTTATTATTTCATCAACGGTCTGGCGCGGCAGGGGATGGCGTGCCTGATCATATCGTCCGATCTTGAGGAAATCATCGGGCTTTGCCGGAGAGTCGCGGTCATGCGCGAAGGGACGGTCGCGGGAGTCCTTGAGAACGAACACGTCAACGAAAAAGAAATCATGTATTTGGCAACAGGTGTAAAATGAGTCAGGATCAGACAGCGGTTCAGAAAAAACGGGCATGGATGGATATTCTCAACGAAAGCAAACCTTTTCTGGCGCTTGCGGCGCTGCTGATCGTCTGCATGGTATCCAATGAACATTTCAGGAGCCCGCAGAATCTGATCAACATCACGCGGCAGGTTTCCTATACGGGGATCGTGGCGCTCGGCATGACGTTTGTGATTATCGCCGGAGGGATCGACCTTTCGATCGGCTCTCTTCTTGCGCTTGCAGGGGTATCGGGGATCATGCTTATGGGGAAGATCGCGGACCCCGCCGCCGCAGTCCTCGCGGCATTTGCGGTGACACTCGGAATCGGGATTCTGGGCGGGGCAGTGAACGGCGCGATCATCACGCTCGGCAAAGTGCCGTCGTTCATTGCGACGCTCGGCACGCTTTCGATCTACCGTTCGCTTTCGCTGTATATGGCGGACGCCGGGACGGTCAGCAGCGGCAACGACATGTTCCGTTCCCTGGGCAGTGCGGCGTTCCTCGGCCTTCCGCTTCCCGCATGGATTTTCTTCGGGCTCGCGGTGGTTTTCGGCGTGGTTCTGCGCCAGACCTCGCTCGGACGGCATATCTGTGCTACGGGCGCCAATCCGAAAGCTGCGGAATATGCGGCGATCCGGACGAGCGTCATCCGTTTCATTACTTATGCGATTGCCGGCTTCACCGCCGGAGTTTCGGCGTTTCTTTTCAGTACGCGCCTGAATTCGATCAGTTCCACGGATGCGGGGCTTTCCTATGAACTTGATGCGATTGCGGCTGCGATCATCGGCGGCACCGCCATGAACGGCGGGCGCGGTTCCATTGCCGGAACGGTTGCCGGCGTATTCATTCTCGGGATCATCTCCAACGCGCTGGATATGTGGGGCGCTCCGGTCAATCTTCAGGGGTTGGTCAAGGGCTCCATCATCATTGTCGCGGTTCTGATTCAGAGACAGAGAAACAGTTGACGGAATATAAAGAATAAGATAAGAAAGGGATTGAAAATGAAATTGCTCAGGATCACGGCATTGCTGACATGCGCGGCGGCGCTGATTTTTACGAACGGATGCGGAAAAAAGGATGACGGTAAACTGAAAGTGGCGATTTCGATTCCGAGCGCGGATCACGGCTGGACCGGCGGCGTGGTCTGGTGGGCGGAGCAGGTCAAGCGCGAGATGGAAGCCAGGGATCCGAACCTCAGAATCATTATTTCCACGGCGAAAGATTCCGCGGAACAGGTCAGCAAGATTGAGAATATGCTTGTGCAGGGAGTCGGTGCGCTGGTGCTTCTGCCGCAGGAGCCCGCTCCTCTGACGGGCATCTGCGAACAGGTCAAAAAAAGCGGCGTTTACCTGGTCGTGGTGGACCGAGGGCTGACAAAAGAGGTTCAGGATCTGACCATTGCCGGAGACAATGCCGGATTCGGGCGCACCTGCGCGGAGGAGATGGCGAAAAAACTTGACGGCAAAGGCGATATCCTGATCATGGAGGGCATTCCGTGCGAGGTGAACACCCTGCGCGTCAACGCGTTCAGGGAGGTCATGAAGAAATATCCGGGAATCCGTATTCTGGAATCCCAGGCATCCTACTGGAGCACGGAAAAGGGGTTGAAGCTGATGGAAAACTTTCTCCAGAAATACCCGAAGATTGATGCTGTCTGGGCGGGTGACGACGATGTGCTGCTCGGCGCTCTGAAAGCCTACGAGGAGTCCGGGCGCAAGGATATCAGGCTGATGATCGGCGGAGGCGGTTCCAAGGCGATCGTGAAGAAAGTTCTGGACAAGGACCCGCTGGTTCAGTTCAATGTGACCTATCCGCCGCGCATGATTGCCTACGGCGTCGAATACGCTGTCGCCCGGCTCAAAGGCAAGCCCGGAACGCAGGAGAAACGGGTCACGGTTCCCGCAGATGTGATTACTCCGAAAAATGCGAAATTCTTCTATTATCCCAATTCGATTTATTGATAAATCGAAAAGCAAAGGATTGATCTCTCTTGTCTTTGCTTTACTTCATCAACTCTCCGAGCCCGGCAAGTTGTTCCTCAAGCGTGCTGATTGCCTCATAGTAGCAGCGGATCTGGGAACGGGAGCCGCAGACGCAGACCGATCCGGCAGTGCGTCCGTCGGCGGTCGGGATGGAAGTCGAGCCGAGCGACATGAACCCGTTGCTCTGGAGATCGGTCAGCGGGCTGACGAAAACTTCTGCGTCGCGGATGATTGAGATTCCCATCGTCCCGACGATTTCACTTAATGCCGCCGGCGCGATTTTCTTTACCAGCAGATAGAACATCGGATGAAGCATGGTGCAAAGTGCAAGGAATTCCAGGCTTTCGCTGTTGCCGTGGCGGATGCCTGCGAGACGGCGGTTCATCTCCCGCTGGAAACGGAAAAAAGACTGCCGGGGCGTCTCCTCGTCGAATACGCCCGGACGTATGATCAGGAGTCCGAGTTCGCGTTCCTGATTGGAGTCATACCAGTCCACCGGCAGGAGCATCTTCATGCGCCGGAAGAAGGGGTGCCGCGAAAGTCCCCACATCAGCAGTCCGGCGAGGGACGCACTGCCGTTCATCTCGTTCCGGTAGTTCGCGTTCAGGTATTTGCGTATTTTCATGAGCGGTGAGAAGTCCATATAGAAACGGGCACGGAAGATGCGGTCTCCGCAGTACATGGTTTCCGGGCGCGTAATCGTTCCGTTCATTGCCGGATAGACGACATTTCCAGCGGCGCCCCACTGCCTTTTGAGTTCCGTCAGAGCTTCCTGCATGGGAGCGCCGTCCACCGGGACGTGGTTGAACTGCCACCAGAGATCCGCCTCGGAAAGATCGGCTGTGAAACGCACTGCAATGCAGAGCAGCCCCCAGCCGGGGTGACGCGCCCGTTTGAAATCGGGGGTTTTGAAACGGCGCATCTGCGCTTCGGCGGGGTCCTGCGGCAGTCCTTCGAAATAAAGGAACGTGGCGCTCATGATGCGTTCGGTTAGCGAGGTGAGACGTTTCCTGCGGATCATGCTGAGCCTGCTCCGGCGTTTGATCCGTTTTTTCAACGCTTTGGAAATCAGGAAAGAACGTTCTCCGGGAGGTGAATCCTTCAGATCATTATAAACTTCGATCACCTGGCGGATCGTGAAATCCACCTGTTCCTGTGTCGCCATGCTCAGGATCGGATGCCGTTCATCGAAGTGAGGTATAATCGAAAGAAGCCTGCCGGAACGGTCCATGGCGGCCTCCATGATATCCGTCACCAGCAGTTTTTTCTTGCGGAACAGGAAGAAACTGACTTCGACGGTCCATTGCAGCTCCGGCCTGGATGTCAGGAATTTTTTCAGCTTCCCGATGAGGATATCGCGTGCCTGCCGATTCTTTTCCGGCGCTCCGTAAGGACTGCAATAGCTCAGGCGGAATGAGGCGATCACGAATTTGGAATACTCTTTTTTCAGGAAGATGCCCGTGACCTTGCGCCAGCCGTGCGTTTCCGCGCTGACTCCGAGATGGCGGAAAAACTGGAGCAGTTTCAGGGTGATGATGATCAGAACGGAACCCAGATTCCAGTAATCGAAGAGACGGCGCATTTTCAACGGGCGGCGCGGGGGCGCTTCGGTTTCCTGTTTCGGGGCGGGGCGTTTTTCCGCCTGTGACGAAATGACGCCGTCCAGCATATTCCGGATCAGGAGGGCTGTTTCCTGCGGGAATTCCTCCTGCGGCAGGTGCCCGCAGGAGGAAAGCATCTGGATGTCTGAGGGTTTCAAGGCCTCATGCAGGCGCAGGGATGCCGCAGGGGGATAGACTTTGTCCTCCTCGCCGCATAAAATCGTGACGGGCAGCTGAAGACCGCGCGGGACCGACAGCGGGAGATTGTAACTTCTTGCGGCGGAAATGATGGACTGGATGCGTCCTGGAATTTTGAGCATTGCGCCATACTCGCTTACCGCCTCGGGATCCGGCGTATGTCCGGGGGCGCACCCGTAAGTCAGCATCATGCGCGCCACGAAGCGGGAGTGAATCAGCCGCAGGACGGGGCGCGTCAGGGAGGAGCGCGCGATATTGTCGATGAATTCCGGGATGTTCTGTTCCAGCGCCCCGCATGAGATCAGCATCAACTGTTTGACGCGGGCTCGGACCAGCGGCGAGTTCATCAGCAGGAGCGCAATTTCGCCGCCCATGCCGTGTCCGATGATCGTCAGGCAGGAGAGATTCAACTTCAGGATGAACTGCGCGATGAGTTCCGCCTGATTGTAGGTGGACAATTCATCCGTCCAGTCATGCACCGTGTATCCGAAGCCGATGCAGTCCAGGCGGATATAGCGGTAAGACGCGGGCAGGAACGGAAGCATTTTCTCCCATGTATAGGAGAAGCTGGCGAATTCGTGCAGAAAAAGAACCGGTTCACCGCTGCCGCCGGAATCCAGATAGGCGAACAGCGTGGCTTCCCCGTCGGAACCCGTAATACGGCAGAACTTATAGTCCGGCGTCCACTTTCCATTACTTTCCGCGGACACCATTCTGATACTCATCCGCCTTTTTGATCAGGTTCATGTATTCGTCTCTGGTGCACCTCTGGTGAGGCGTCGGGAGCCCCATCAGGATGAAACGCAGATTCGACCCGAACACTTCGCTGTTCATGATTCCCATGTGCGACCCCTGAAAATAATAGACTCCGCTCCAGTTGATCGGTGAATTCGTAAAAAACAGCCAGTCGCCGCCGTCCCGCAGGTCCAGCCTTGCACTCGCGGCGGTGATTTTTCCGTCGCCGGCATCGCGGTCCAGCACCTTGAGCAGACCTTCTTTCGGACTGACGCCGAGCGTATGGTTCGTCAGGACCGCATCTCCCGCGATCAGATAGACGGCAATATTGTCAGGATACGCTTCCGCATGGATCTGCATTGCCTTTTTGAACTGGCGCGCTCTGCGCAGGCATTTATCCAGATGGTCCACTGCGACGGCATAGCGTTCCTCTGAAGTCGGAACTTCCGGCATGATCTCCTTCAGCCATTTGTCCTGCTTCGGGTCGGCGAGCCCCCACTTGAATTTGAGCCAGGTTTCCAGCGCAAAATAATCGACGGGTTCTTTCGAGTCCTCCCATACGATATGTTTGCCCTCCGCATTCGGAAGCATCTGATAATACGAGACAAACGAACCGATCACCGTTTTCGGGTATGCCGGAGACGCCGCCACCAGCCGGAGCCCCTCGGTCAGCTCAAGGAGCGTATCGACGTATCCCGCGTTCGGCGTGCCGATGATGATGACTTTGTCCACATACTCTCCGCCCTTCCATGTGACGGGCAGGTTTTCTTCCTCTTTTTCCGGAAGGAGTGTGCCCCCGTAGCGCACGAAATAGCGTGCGAGCAGTCCGCCCATGCTGTGCGCGATCAGGTCAAACTGGACATCGTAGTCTTTGATCCCGTAGAGCCGTTCGTATTCTTTTTGCAGATAGGTGCGCTGTTTCTGAATGAATTTTTCCAGTTCTACTGCATTTTCGGAAATATCGCGCCGCCAGTCGTAGTAGAAAATGAACTGGGAGTAAAAATGCTTGTTTTTCGGGAGCGGCTTGGTATTGGGTACATATCCGCAGTCTTCGAGAGTCTTGACGAGAATATCGTAATTGTCAAGCTGAAGCTGGACACCCATGACCAGAATCTCGGCTTTTTCCAGGAGACCGGTCGCCTGGACACTGTTATGTATGTCCTTGAGCGGCTTGCCTTTTTGCATCGGATGCGCCAGCCGTCCGAATTTTCCTCCCGACATCATTTCGCTCAGCGCGAAATTGCCCCAGATATTTTCTTTTTTGGCTGTGTCTTCCAGCCGCGCCCCCAGCAGCCCGTGAATCACGATCACGGGATTCCGCGCCGGACCCTCATAGGCGAAAGAACGCTTGGTAATGTTTCCATACAGTGCGCTCGGATAAGTTTTGTTGTCGTGATACGAACCCGAATCCGTGGCGCATCCGTTGAGTGTGATCATAATCCCCCCTGACGCAATACTGAGGATGAAGAGCCATACTCTGATCCCCCATGCTTTTTTCAATAAAAAATTCAATGTGTCCCCGACTTTCTGAAAGTTACGATGGTCCATCTTACCATATCAGCATATCATGCTTTTTTCAACCTGACAGAGAAAAATAATACGGATTCCTTTTTCCGTCAGACCTTGAATGCCGGAAGAAAATCTCTTCTGTCTGCCGGCTCCTTGCTGTCTCTTTACTCTTTCAGGTGATTCCGGTAGATTTTCAGGTCCCGCTCCTGAAAACAGCAGAAGATTACTTCTTCCGGAAAAGCTCCGCTCCAATGACAGACAACGTCCACGGCGATTTGTGCGGCAAGTTCCGCAGGATAACGGTAAACTCCTGTGGAAATACAGGGAAACGCAACGGAACGGCACTGTTTTTCTCCGGCGCGCATCAGGGAATTCCGGTAACATGCGGCAAGAAGCTCCGGCTCATGGTGCGTTCCGCCGCGCCAGACGGGACCCGGAGTGTGGATCACATAACGGCAGGGCAGGCGATAGGCGGAAGTGATCACGGCTTCCCCGGTGCGGCACCCCCCGAATTGGCGGCACTCCTCAAGAAGCCCGGGACCGGCGGCACGGTGAATCGCGCCGTCCACACCTCCGCCGCCGAGAAGCGAGCAATTCGCCGCGTTGACGATGGCGTCGACCGGAAGTTTTGTGATGTCTCCGGCAATGACACTGATTTTCACCGGATCACCTCCTGTTTCAAAAAACGCCGGAACATCAGTTCCGCCTGTTCATCATGTTCCAGATCCGTTTCAAAATTTTTCACCATTGCCTTGCCTGCCGATTCCATGTCGGGATAGACTCCGAGCGCGGTCGTTGCTATGACAGCGCCGCCGAGAAGCGACGCTTCGGAATTCGCCGGAATCAGTTTTTTCTGGCGGAACAACGCGCCTGCGGAGGCTTTGACCGCGTTTTCCCGGCAGGCGAGCGCCTGAAGCACCAGATCCGGACGCTTTCCCGCGAGGTCTTCCAGCAGATCGGCGCACTGCCGGAGCGGGCACAATGCGCCGAATACCGCCGCGCGGCAGAGATCGGCAAGGGTATGCGAAGCTTTCAGATTCAGCCATGCGCCGTTCGGAGCGTAGTCCATGTAAGGCGCGCCCCGTCCGAGGATATAGGGCAGGAAAACGGGCAGTTCCTCCGTAAACGGAGCGCTTTGCGCGAGACGGAAGAACTCGTCCACGGAAATATTGTGAAGTTTTGCGAACCATTCAAAGGAGAACCCGCCGGAGGGAACCGAGCCGAGATAAAGTTCATAAGCGGGATCGGCATGGGCGAAGACAAACAGTCTGCCCGCAAGTTTCCTGCCGTATCCCGGCAGGCCTGTGCCGAGGAGCTGTCCCGCAGTGCCGAGCGTCAGGGAGAGCGTGGAGGAGTTGACGCCTCCTCCGACCGCCGCGCTTGCAAGGTCGCCGGCGCCGGTGATGACCGGGGTTCCCTGTGCAAGCCCTGTCCGGGAGGCGGCTTCCGCCGTGACTCTGCCGCAGAGTCCGGCGGAGGGCAGAATGTCGGGCAGTTTGCCTGCGTCAAGCTTCAGCTCGTCCAGCAGGGGAACGGACCACTGTTTCGAGTCCAGCTCCATTGCGAGAGTTCCCGAAGCATCGGAAGGATCGGTTACGAAATTCCCCGTCAGGCGGTAGGCGATGTAGTCCTTGCTTTGCAGAAATTTGACCGTCCCGGCATACCGTTCCGGCGTTTCTTTTTTCATGCGCATGATTTTGGGAAGCGTAAAGACAGGAATTGACGCATTGCCGAAACGTTCCAGCAGGGCGTCGCGGAAAAGAGCGTTCAGTTGATCGGATTCCTTTTGCGCGGAGTTGTCGCTCCACAACTGTGCGGGGGCGACGGGCGAACCGTCCCGGTCAACTCCGAGAAGCGCGTGCATGTTTCCCGTAAGCACGACTGCGTCAGCCGCTTCCGGACAGGCGGAGTTTAACTCCCGCAGGAGTGTGGCGGTCACGTCGAACCATTGAACTGCATCCTGCGTGTCGGGGGACGCAGCGCGGTCAAGACGGCGGCTCAGCAGGGAGTTCATGTTCCCCGTTTCATCAAAGAGAGCGACTTTGATCCGGCTGGTGCCGATGTCGATGGATACGATCCGCGCCATGCTTCACCGCCTTATGGAAGCAGGAAGGCACCGCGTACCGCAGGGTCTTCCAGAAGTTTCCGGTTATGTGCCAGCCCACCGGGTGCGTTGGAACTCAGGAAAACCGGCGGCGTCAGTCCTTTTTCCATGATCTTTTCGATGGAGAGCGCCGACAGCGTATGCACGAGAAATGAGCCTGCGATTGTGGAGACGGGTCCCATCGGGCACTCCTTTACTTTGATGGAGGCGTCTCCGCACGGCACATGGTTGTCGATGATGACCGCCTTGTCTTCAAAAGCCCAGAGGTTCGGGATGGCGGAATGGTTTCCTTTCTGATTCCGGTAGCTGGAGGAAGTCAGGATGATCAGTTTCGCGCCTCGTTTCAATGCGGAGTCCGCGACAGCGACCGGCGCACCGTTCTTGCCGGAAGTCGAGGCGAGAACAAGAACGTCTCCCGCTGCCATCTGTGAACAGCGTATGACCTCGTTTCCGATTTCCTCGCTGTGTTCCACGGCGCTTGTCAGGAATCCGGGAGTCGTCGTGATGCTCATGCCCGGTCCCCACAGCGGACGCCAGAATGCCGGAGCGCCCGCACGGTAAAATACATCCTCCGCCAGAATCGCGGAGTGCGTGCATCCGAAGATGTAAATCTTATGTCCCGCCGCATAGGCGTCCGCAATGATCTGCGCCGCCAGTTTCAATGCTTTTTCCTCTCCGGCAGCGGCTTTCAGCACCGCTTCGGCATTTTGCAGGTAGTCTGTTATGATCTGATCCATGATGCGTTTCCAGTGAATTTGTTTTTCCCGTAAAATAATGTGTTTTTCAGAAAAATCAACCGGAAGGAATTCGGAATCGCGTGCACTTATTTGGAATCACCGCTTCCCAACTGCCCGGCGGAGTTGTCCGGGGCGGATGGATCGACGATTTTTGAGTCGATTACTGTACACTCGATATCACAGTCCGCAGAGGAGTCCTCCGGGGCAGGGGAGGCGGATTGCCTGCCTCCGCGCGGAAAAGTCGTGGAACTGTACCAGCGCAGTCCGCCGTTCCAGCCGCGGTTGGACAGCAGGGAAAAGAAGATCATCAGGATCAGCAGAACCGGAATCAGCAGGAAAAACAGAATCACACAGACCGGCACGCAGATCAGAATCAGCAGAAGTTTCAGTAAAGGTTTCATGAGTCCCTCCCTCATACGTTGGACCGCATGAATCAGTGACAGGTTCCGGTGGTTTCGCCTGCGGGAACGGGAACGGCACTCCGTTTTCTGCCGTGCCTGCGCCCGCGCCTGCGTTTTTCGCTGCGCGGTTCCGGCGGCGGAAGCTGTTCCTCGTAGTGCCAGAATTTCCACATGACGCTGTTCTGGATGATGCCGAGCTCGCGGGCATGGGAATATCCCGGATGGGAAACCAGCTTCTTGATCATCAGATTTTTGATCCGTTCCTGAAGCATCAGCGTGCGGACAGCCGCAGCGACGGCACGTTTGGTGGGAGTGCCCGGATTGAGCACTTTCAGGAGTATCTGACGCAGATCCTCGGCAATGTCGGGAAGATAGTTCCAGAGCTGTCCGGGTTCCCGGTCCGAGATCAGCTTTTCGGCAAACGGCAGAGTCATGATCGACATTGCAAGCGAAATGCTGTCGCGGTATTTTCCTTCGAGGATACGGCGGTTGCGTTCCTCCAGCAGTTTCATCATGTAATCGCATGCCGGAGTTCCCCAGCAGGAATCAATGAACGGGAGAAACCGTTTCAGGAAACCGTATCTGTGGAATGTTTCAAGAATCAGGTGCCCGTAAGGATTTTTCAGGATCTTTTCCAGTTCGAGTGTCAGGCGCGACGCCGAGGCATGGACAATGAACTCAATGCATTTCGTGACCGCCGATTCCGTTTCCGCATCCATTGTGAAATCATATTGCCCGACGAGCTTCAGGGCGCGCAGAATGCGGACGGGGTCTTCTTCAAACCGCAGGACGGGATCGCCGATCGAACGGACGGTTTTTGCCGCCAGGTCCTTCATGCCCATCCCTGTGTAGTCCACGATTTTGTCGTTGACCGGATCATAGAAAATCGCGTTGATGGTGAAATCGCGCCGCCATGCGTCTTCTTCCGCAGTGCCGAATTCGTTGTCCTGAAAGATCATGTGCTCGGGAGCCTGTTTCCCGGGACGGCGCAGTTCTGTCTGGTCCTGCGGGCGCTTGCGGAACGTGCTGATCTCAATGATTTCCCCGTGGTGGTGCAGGTGAACCAGACGGAAACGCTTGCCGATGATCAGGACATGGCGGTCCCGGAATACTTTCTTGATCTGTTCGGGCGTCGCCGAGGTGGAAAGGTCGTAATCCTTCGGCTGACGGTTCAGCAGAAAGTCACGGACCGCGCCGCCGACAATGTATGCTTCGTAACCTGCGTTCTGGAGCTGGGAAATGATTTCGACAATGTAAGGAGCGATTTTCGGGCGTAACTGCATAATGGTTTCTGATTAAAACTGTGTGGAATATGGTTTCTGGATTATGGTGTCGACTCCGTCCATTGCAGGATCGCGGTGCGGATAATCCGCATTGTAATGCAGACCGCGGCTTTCGTGACGGAGCATCGCCGAATCAATAATCAGTTCGGCTACCGTGGCGATGTTGCGCAGTTCGATCAGATCACTTGTAATGTGGAAGTCCCAGTAGTATTTTTCGATTTCCTTCTGAATGTTCCGGATACGGGTTTTGGCACGCTCCAGGCGTTTGTCCGTGCGCACGATTCCCACGTAATCCCACATGAAACGGCGGATCTCGTCCCAGTTGTGGGAGATGACGATCTGCTCGTCGGAGTTCCGCGCGTCGCCGGTCGTCCACTGCGGAATCGCGTGGCTCGGGCGGATGGAACGGAGACGCTCCAGATTTTCCGCGATATGCTGTGCGGAACGGTTCGGCATCACGATTGCCTCAAGCAGGCTGTTGCTGGCAAGACGGTTCGCACCGTGGAGACCCGTGCATGCGGTTTCACCGACCACATACAGACCGTTGATCCCGGAAAAACCGTGAAGGTCCGTCTGCACTCCGCCGCAACTGAAGTGCGCACCCGGAACGACCGGAATCGGCTGTTCCGCAATATTGATTCCCAGTTCGAGGCACTGCGCGAAGATGCGGGGGAAACGCTTGCGCAGGAAGTCCTCGCTTTTGTGCGTCATATCCAGATATGCACAGACCTGCCCCGTGCGTTTGAGTTCATTGTCGATTGCCCTTGCCACCACGTCGCGGGGCGCCAGACTCTTCATTTCGTGGTAATTCTGCATGAACGGCGTATATTCGCCTTTGCGATACTGCATTTTCAAGGTTCCGCCTTCGCCGCGCAATGCTTCGCTGATCAGGAACGAACGCACCTTCGGATGATAAAGCAGCGTGGGGTGGAACTGGTAGAATTCCATGTTGGCGATTTTTGCGTGGGCGCGGTATCCCATGGCGACTCCGGCGCCGCAGGCGACATCCGAATTGCAGGTGCAGAGATAGACCTTGCCGCATCCGCCTGTTGCAAGCGAGGTGCTGTAAGAGAGGAATGTCTTGATCTTTTCATTCCTGATATCGAGCACATACGCTCCGAGACAGGTGTCCTCCCCCATCCAGCCGAGGCGCGCGGTGGTGATCAGGTCAATTGCGCTGTGATGCTCGAAAATATGAATGCGCGGATTTTTGCGGCAGGCTTCGATGAGCGCGCGTTCCACCTCTTCCCCGGTGATGTCTCCGGCATGGATCACGCGGCGTTTCTTGTGCCCGCCTTCGCGTCCGAGGTCGAATTCGTCTTTATGCGCCTCGTTCTGGTCTCCGAGTTCGCCGCGCGTGGTGAAATGAGTTCCGATTTCCGTGAGCCATTGAATCCGTTCGGGACCTGCTTCGACGATGCTCCTTACGCTTTCCGGGTTGCAGAGATGGTCTCCCGCATTGATCGTATCGGCAATATGTTCGTCAAAGGTATCTTCCTGATCCGTCACGCACGCAATGCCGCCCTGGGCGAGTCTGCTGTTGCAGTCTTCCACGGCGCCTTTGGTGACGACCGCGATTTCGCCGTCGCATTTTTCGGCAAGCATCAAAGCGCTGGAAAGTCCGGCAAGCCCGCTTCCTATGACCAGATGCTCAAAAAACATTTCTTGATTGGAATCCATTTTTTCACGCCTTTTTCCATTTGCGCTTTTATTTTTCACATAGAACGGGTAAATTACATCACGTTTGGCGATTTTGCGAATTTTTAACATAACTTTCATGGGATTTTTTTGATATGGGAACTCCTGACAGCCTGGAACAGAGGGAGGGAAGGCGTCTTGCTTTTGCCTCCGGACGGCTTCGAATCATACTGGAACTGCTTCTGATGGCGCTTTGCGGCTGGCTCTATGCCGGCATTTTCGAGGAAGTGTCTTTCTCTTTTCTTGCGTGGTTCGGGCTGCTGCCGCTTTTTGCAGCCGGAATCTTTTACCGCCCGAAGCGCGTTCTGCTCTATGCCTATGTCTGGAGCTACGCATGGAGTCTGACCTCCTTTTTCTGGCTGCGCGAGATCATGGTGTTCATCCCCTTCGTGCTCTGTCTTCTTCTTGCGGTTTTCCCGACTCTCTGGGCGCTGGCGGTCCCGTTCCTCTGTAAAAATCTGCTCTATCCGGCGGACGTCCGGCTCAAAGGGGCGGAGGAGATCCGTGAATTCCGGCAGTTCAATCCGTTTCTGGAAATCCTGTTCTGCCTTGCGCTTGCGTCATGGTGGTGCGTCCTCGAATGGACGAAATCCTGGCTGTTCACGGGATTGCCCTGGAACTATCTTGCCGCAAGCCAGTGGAAAAATATCGGCGTGATCCAGATTTGCGAATATACGGGCGTTTACGGCGTCAGTTTCCTGATTGTGATGATCAATGTTTCCGTCGGGCTTGCCCTCAGGTCCATGCTCCTCCCGTCGAAGGAGCGCAGATACCGCAGGCCTTATCCGGCGATGTTCGCCTGCGCCCTGCTGCTTCTTTCGATGACGTTCGGTGCAGTTCTGCTGAAACAGCGCCGTGCGGAGTTCCGGGATTCGATTCCGTTCAAAGCGGGGATTGTCCAGCCGAATCTTTCCCAGCGCAGAAATGCGAGTGCGGAAAAGGCGCTGGAGGCGCTGGAGGTCTGCGCCGGATTGAGCAAATCGCTTTTTCTGGAGGGAAAAGAGAAGCCGGATGTGGTGATCTGGCCGGAAACGGCGGTGCCTTATTCCTATAATGCCATGTCTGAATTTTCAAGCCGCTACCGGATGGAAGTGCTTTCGATGCTGTTGAAATATCAGGTTCCGTTTGTGCTCGGCACGATTTTTCTGGAACAGAACGCGGTCGATCCGGCAAAGGTGGATATTTACAATTCGGCGCTTCTGCTGAAACCCGGACGCGGGATCGCCGGCCGTTACAGCAAGGAGCACATTGTGCCGTTCGGGGAATATGTGCCTTACAGCGAGACTTTTCCGTGGCTCGCGAAAGCGGCGGGAATGGGGCGTAATCTCACGCGCGGCAAACAGTTCAACTCGCTGGAACTGGCGCCGGATGTGCGCGCCGGAGTTTCGATCTGTTACGAGGATGTGTATGCGTATGTTTCGCGGAATCATGCGAGAAACGGGGCGAATGTCTTGCTGGTCATCACAAACGACGCATGGTATCCGGACAGTTTCGAGCCCGCCCAGCATTTCGCGAATTCCATTTTCCGGACTGTCGAGACCCGGCTTCCGATGATCCGCTGCGGCAATCTCGATTATTCCGCCGTGATCCTGCAGAACGGGCAGGTCTCCGCCGCTCTGATGGAAAGGGACAGGCGTCCCGATCCCTCGTGGCGCGGACGCGGGAGCGCAACGCTGGCTGTTCCCGTTCCGCGTGACCCGAAGCCGACGTTCTACACGCTTTACGGGGATGTCTTCATCGGTTTCTGCGGAGCGCTTTTCCTGTTCACTCTGGCGGTTGCCGCATTGAACTGGAAAAGTTATAAAATGCTTCTCAATGCGGGACTGAAGCAGGCGGAAACAGGTGATACGCAGTAATTTTCGGATTTATTTCATTTTTCCTGTTGTAAAAAATGACAGGAGATTTATTTTTATTTCCGGTTCCTGAAAGGACGGGGGCCTGACAGGGAAAACAACATAAATAAGGAAATTTCGTCATGTCTCGCAGTAAAGAAACTGTTCTGATTCGAAACGGCACGGTTTACACCATGGGGCCCGATAAGATAGTGCAGGGCGACATTCTGGTGAAAAACGGCAGAATTGCAAAAATCGCAGGCCGAATCAAGGCTTCTGCCGGAGCGGAAATCATTGATGCCGGAGGCTGTAATGTTTTTCCCGGTTTCATCGAAGCTCATTGCCATCTGGGGTTGCACGGATACGGTATCGGATACGAAGGCGCGGACTACAATGAATATAATGACGCCGTTACGCCTCATCTGCGTTCCATCGACGCTTTCAATCCTTTTGATGAGACTGTCCGGCTGGCGGCTGCCGGCGGTGTGACCACAGTCAATGCCGGGCCCGGCAGTGCGAATGTCGTCGGGGGGACCTTTGCTGTTTATAAAATGAAGGGCAGAACCGTGGAGGAGATGGTCATCAAAGCGCCCTCCGCCATGAAGTGCGCGTTTGGAGAAAATCCCAAGAATTGCCATCGTGACAAAGCGATCAAAACGCGTATGACGACTGCCGCTTGTCTGCGGGAACTGTTATTCAGGACACGGGAATATTACGAGAAGAAGACCGCCGCCGGTGCGGATGTCTCAAAAGCTCCGGCATTCGATTTCAAACTGGAGGCGATGCTGCCGGTCATCAAGAAGGAGATTCCTTTGAAGGCGCATGCACATCAGGCAAACGACATTGTGACTGCAATCCGCATTGCGAAAGAATTCGGAATCGACATGACTCTGGATCATTGCACGGAGGGGCATTTGATCGCAGATGCAGTAAGAGAATCCGGTTTTCCCGTAATCGTGGGACCTTCCTTTACCCATGCGAGCAAATTTGAATTGCAGAATAAATCCTGGGAAACGCCGAAAGTGCTTGCGCAGGCAGGCTGTCTGGTTGCGGTCACGACCGATTCACCGGTCATTCCGCAGCAGTATCTGCCACTCTGCGCGGGGCTGGCTGTGCAGGCGGGCATGGATTATTATGAGGCGTTGAAAGCGATCACCGTCAATCCGGCGAAGATTTTAGGACTTGACGGCAGGATCGGCTCTCTGGAGGAGGGAAAAGATGCCGATATCGTTGTCTGCGAGGGCGATCCTCTATCCAATACGTCCCGCATCCGCAGTGTGCTGATTGACGGAATTCCTGTCGCCTGACATTTGAAAGGAACGAGATAAAATGAAATTCTGCGCGATTCAGTCGCCTTACCCTTACACTCTGGAACAGGCGGATGCGGCGGTTGACTTTGCCGTTCAGGCTCTGAAACAGTGCGATCCCTCCATCGACCTGATTCTTCTTCCCGAATATTCCAATGCGCCTACGGTTTTCCCGGAGGGGGAATGCATTCCCTATGCGGAGAAACATACGAAGCTCCTGATTGACACCGCCGTCGAAACCGCCCGGCGCTGCAATGCCATTGTCGCAGTCAATTATGCCGCGGACATCGGCGGAAGATACCGGAACACAACGCGGGTTTTCGACCGCCGGGGAAAGATCGCCGGAGATTATTACAAGCAGCATCTGCCTCACAGCGAAGTCCATGTGAAGAAGATGGATGACAGTTATACCTTCGATTATCTTCCCCCTGCGATTGTGGAAACGGACGGGTTGCGTTTTGCGTTCCTGACCTGCTACGACTGTTATTTTGAAGAATATATCGCGCACATCGCCGCAAGGAAGCCCGATGTCGTGCTTGTTTCCTCCCATCAGCGCGCGGAACGTCCCGACATCATTGAGATGCTGGTGAAGTCTCTTGCGTTCCATGCCAACGCGTTCGTGCTCCGTGCATCCGTCAGCATGGGGGAGGGCAGGCAGGACGGCGGCTGTTCCATGATCGCTTCGCCGGACGGGAAAATTCTTGCGCGATTCGGGCAGGAGACGGGGCTCCTGACATGCGAGGTCGGGGACCCCCGCCGGAAGTATATGCGTTCCAACTGTTTCGGCGGCAAGCTGATCCGCAACGACCAGTATATCGGGCAGGGGAGGACACCGTGGAGTTACCGTGCCGGGGGAAGCATGGTCAAGCCGAATGACGAACAGATGCGCTATCCCCGCATCTGCGCCCATCGCGGGTTCAATACGGTTGCGCCGGAAAACAGTCTTCCGGCATTCGGCGCCGCAATTGCCCTTGGCGCGCAGGAAATTGAACTTGATGTATGGATGACGAAAGACGGTGTGCCGGTTGTCGCGCACGATGAGTCCGTCGACCGCGTTTCCGACGGACACGGTAAAATCACGGAAATGACTTTTGATGAACTCCGCAGGCTTGACTTCGGGGCGCATTATGCGGAAGCGTTCACCGGACTCCGGATTCCATCGTTCGAGGAGGTATTGAAGGCGTTTTCCCGGCAGACGGTGATCAATCTTCACATCAAATCCTCCGGCGATGAATATTTCAGTCGTGATACGGTTCGCAGAATCGCCTCCCTGCTTCATCGGTATGATTTTGCGGAACACGCTTATTTTACTGCGAGAAAGGATGTCATGGAGGCGGCTCTTGAGGTCGCTCCGGAAATCAGGCGCTGCATGTCTGGCTATGAACCGGACCGGATCGTTGAAAACGCGATCCACTGGAAATGCGCGAAGCTCCAGTTTATGAAAGGGCATTGTACGCAGGCGATGATTGACAAGGCGCATGCCAATGGAATCCGGTGCAATTTCTTCTGGTCCGATGATCCCGCCGAGGCGCGGCAACTGCTGGATATGGGAATCGACACGATCCTGACAAATGATTATCTCAGAGTTTCCGGCGTATTGAAGTGATGCGTTCTTTCCCGCACCCTCCGGCGCGGACAGGGAATACCGCACCGGAGGAAGCGTTGTTTTTTACCGGGCGGTCAGTTCGCTGACATCCAGAATATAGACTTGGCGCGAGCCTTCGTGGATGGAATCGATGCAGACACTGCGCCCGTCCCGCGACCAGTTCGGATGCAGATCGCAGCGCGTCGGCACCGGATAGTCCGGATCGGAGTGGAAACTGCCGATTTCGAATGCTTCCCCGTCGCTCAGGCGGTAGAGAAAAAGCCTGCGGCAGTTGTCTTCCAGCGGATAGGAGTCCGTCAGCATCCATTTTCCGTCCGGAGAATAGGAGCAGTGCCCGTCGCCGGGGAAAAGGTCTCTGCCTATGATTTCCGTGTGATGTGTCCGGTCCGTATAGAGATAATACTGCCAGCCGGCGGTGTAGCGGTTGGAGAAATTGATGATCTGATCCGGGCTGATCCATGTGTAGTGGGAACTCATCTCCTCCAGATTCAGCGGGAAAAGCTCCGTTCCGTCGAGGTTTGCCGTGAACATGTGCGTCAGGTGCCATCCGGGGGAGCCGTCTTTGTTTTTGAGCCTCCAGCGGTGGAAGAATGCGAACCGGCGGCTGTCGGGGCTGATCAGGATATGGTTGAACCAGCCTTCCGTGTCTTCCATGTCAGAACGGTACCAGGCGTCCGTGACCTGCGCCACGCTGACGACCAGCTTTGCCGTGTTGTTTTTGAGATCAACCAGCCAGATGCCTTCGTCGCCGGGGCATTTCACCTTTTCATTGGGGTCGAATGCGCCGGGATAGCCGTAACCGGGACGTTCCCTGTCCAGCCGCGAGAAGTTCAGGCTCATCGCCCATCGCCCGTCGGGGCTCAGGCAGTAGACCGGACGGCACAAGGTCTGCGTTTCGCCCGACTCCACATCCAGGATGCGGGCGACGAAATGATCCCCCTCGCGGTCATTGTAAATGACTTTTGTCTCGGAATCGTTGAGCCACTGGAACATGCACCCCTGCTGCCAGCACCAGGCGTCCGTCTCGGCAAGCGGCACGAAACGGTTGTTCTCCGTGAGTTCGATCATTCCCAGCGTCGCTTTTTCTCCCGGACGCGGCTGCCGTGCCGTGAAATCAATTTCCTGCGCGAGCAGTCTGCGCCCGGATTTGTCCCACGGGAACTTGTCGAAATAGCCGAAAAAATGGTGTTTCGGCCCCTGCGTCACTCTTTGAATCGGAAGCGGATGTTTCTGAATCATTCTATTTCCTGTCATTGATATTTTTATCTTTCAGAATTGTTTTGTTTTGCCTGCTTTTTCCGTCTTTCAGCAGGATTCCCGTATGACCAGCTCCTGATTGAGCGTAATCTTCTGCGCCGGGCCGGTTTCGAGTTTCCGCAGACGGCGGATCATCATATTCCAGACCGCATCGGCAAACGTGTTGTTGTCGAATCCGATGGAGGTCAGCGGCGGATCGATGAATTCCCCGATTGCGATGTTGTCGAACCCCGCGACTGCACAGTCCTGCGGAACCCTCAGACCATGTTTCTTCAGGGATGAAATGATTCCGATTGCGCCGAGGTCGTTGCTCGCCACGATAGCTTGCGGCGGACGGCTGTTCTGTTCTAAATACAGATTCATTGTATCTTGCCCCACCCGCAGACGATTGGCGGGATGATTCCATATCCGGAACCATTGTTCGAGTCCGTGATCTTTCATGGCTTTTTCATAACCTTCAAACCGTGCATCGTCCGGTTTTCCGAAATAACTGATGGAGCGATAACCTTTCCGGATCAGATGTTCCGTCAGACGATAACCGCTGTCGAAAAAATCGATTTCGATGCAGTCGGCAAGTTCCGTCTCCGGCGTGCCGAATACGACGACGGGCGTTTCCGTCTGCCTGCATTCTTTGAGAAGCGGGCCGAGCGGCTGTTCTCCGGTCAGTCCCCAGATTGTGCCGATGATCAGACCGTCCACTCTGCGAGCAAGCAGGTCTTCAATACTTCCTGTGTTTCCGGTGCTCCATTCCTGTTCATCGTTTTGCGCAAGCGAAGTTGTCAGCAGGCGGTAGCCGTCCCGCTCCGCGCGGACGCGCAGTTTCTCGCAGAACTCCATGCGGACCGGATTGTCCATTTCGGTTACGGCGACTCCGATGGTGGAGGTTTTCTGAAGTACCAGGCTTCGCGCATTCAGGTTTGGGCGGTATCCCAGGGCTGCCGCGGCTTCCTTGATTCTCTGCCGTGTTTTGAGCCCGATATCCGGTTTGTCCTTCAGTCCCCGCGAGACGGTGTTCACGGAAACCCCGACCAGATTCGCAATATCTTTCAATGTAACGACGGGCATTGTTTTCTCCTGTTTTTCCGTTTTGTTGATTGAAATATAGTTACATTATTGTTAATGTCAATGGCATTGAAAAGAAAAAATCAATTTTTTTATGTTTGGCTATTGACAAAATGGAGAAAATATCTTATAATAGAAACAGAAAATAACATTAACGTTAATTTAGAAGTCAAAATATAAAGGAAGCAGACTTCTGAAACTAATTAATCAAAGCTGGGAGGAATGGCGAAATGTATGAGTCAGGTGGAAATGCCTTGTGGCATCACAGAAAAAAGGAGTCGTGTCTCAAAGGTTACTTTTCTCTTATCGAATTGTTGGTTGTGATAGCGATCATCGCGATTCTTGCGGCACTGCTTCTGCCGGCATTGAACTCGGCTCGAGAACGGGCGATGTCAATAGATTGTACTGGTCGACTCAAGCAATGCGGACTGTCTGCCTTCATGTATATGAACGATTATAATGGTAACTTTTCCATTGCCTATGGGACAAGCAGTTCCGGCAGTCGAAAGGTGTGGTATGATTTTCTGATTGCGGACAAATACATTAATAAGAAATTGATTTCCTGTCCCCGTGGCACTCCGCTTCCCGTCAGTAATGCTTCGTACGAAACTTACGGGGCCTTTACTGATCCATATCAAGGGGGAGCGATACTGAATAGCGATCCGTTCGGTGATAGATGGGCAAATCAGATGGTCAGCAATAAACGGGTAAAAAATCCTTCGGGCAGACTACTGATTGGGGATTCAGGGAGGACTTCAAACCGGCGGCAGTATTATCTGATCGGTATGAATTCCAATACTGAAATATTTCACGTCCGCCATGGCAATACCGGAAATATTGTTGCGTTGGGGGGGAATATAATCACTTCGGGAGTGAATGAATTTTTTATTTTTGCCGATCGTGCTTATGACCGCGATGCTATGCGCAAGGAAGGAGTGGCATATGTGAAAGTTTACGTGGGGGACCGCTATTGCCGTGCCATCGGACAGTATGTATATCGTGATACTTATCGCTGAAATGAAAAAAATAAGGAGAAAGCGAAAAATGAAATTTGCTCTGTTGATTTTGCTTGCCTGCTCTGGTCTGGCTGCAGCCGCAGTTCTACCGATTGATCTTTCTCAATTTCGTGATGCGACCGGAGATGTGAGCATTGTCATGATAAGTGACAATTTTGAAAAGAAATCTTCTCAGTGGAAACTGCCGTCTGGATGCCGTATTGTTCCTGGTGCCGGAATGGGAGGGTCTGCCGCTTTATTGTGCGAGCGTCAGGAAAAGGATTATAAGAACTATTGGGGATCTATTGCACGCCTGCCGCTGAAACTGAAGGCAGGAAGCTCTTATAAGATGACGATATGGTACCGGACCGAGAATTTGAAACCGCGTCTTCACATGGAACTTTCCGCCAGCATTCGTCATTGCAGAAACGGGCAGGAGATGCATCTAGACAACCCGAAACGGATGGCTGCTTCTTCTGAATGGAAAAAAGTTGCAATGACTTTTGTCGGCAGTGACTATGAAACGGAATTGATTCTGCGGCTTTTCTATGAAACCAGCGGGCGAGTCTATTGGGACAATCTGGAGATTGTTGAGATCAGTTCCAACGGGATGCTTTATCCGATTACACCTTTGATGCTTGCTCCGGATGCCAATGGGCGTTTTATTTTTCGGGTTGTTACTTCGGAACCATTAAATACCGGTGCCGTCGTATTGAAAACAGCAGATAAGACAGCATGGGCTCCGGTGATTGATTCGCGTGCTATGATTGAGTTTGGTTCTTTGCCGGAGGGAAAAGTTGGAATTGATGCGTTTCTGGTCGATACTGTGCAAAAGACAATTCTTATCCGTAACCAGTTTAACTTCTTCAATTCCAAGCATGGGGCACCACCGGAGGGTGCTGTTTCGATTGATGCCGCCGGGCGAGTTATGGTTGATGGCAAACCGTTTCTGCCTGTCGGCATTTATGCCACTTGGTTGCGTAAAGAGGATGATTTGAAACGCATTGCGGATGGCGGATTCAATTTTATATTGCATTACACATCCCGCGGTGCTTTCGATATCCAGTCGTCAGACATCACAACAGAATCAGACGATCGCTGGACTTCACCCGATTACGGTTCTTCCCGATGGAATGCGGTGGCGCGTCGTTCTCTTGACCTTATTCATAAATACGGATTGAAATATATGGCGTGTCACATGCGGGTTTACGGAGAAAAAGATACTGAAATCAAGAAGTTCAATCCTGTATTTCTGCATCCCGCCCTGCTGGCTTATTATCTTGCGGATGAAATTTCCGCTGCCTCCATGCCGCTGGTACGCCGTTCCCGCGAGACAATAGCCGGGAACGACTTGTATCATCCGGTCATTGCGTTGACCGATAAGCCACAGCACTGTTTATATTATGGGCAGGCGGCGGATGTCATTGGGATTGATCCTTATCCGATTATGGATAAAGGGAGCGACAGCATTCTCACTGTCCGTGATTTTCTGATCTCTGCCAATGCTGTGGGGCTTCCGGTGATGTATGTCCCTCAGGCTTTCAACTGGGGGGCACATAAGCCCAAAGAGAATTATTCGGATTTCCGTTACCCTACGGAAACGGAGATGAGGTCAATGGTGCTGCTGGGAGCGATTTACGGGGCGAAATGGTTCTGTTTTTACAGCTATACAACTATTATGGAGCGGCAGGAGAAGTTCGATCCCGGTTCTTCCAGGGTGTTCTGGCCCAGGGTGTGCGCTGTGGCAAAGCTTCTGCGCGGGCTGGAACCGTGGCTGCTGAGTCTGGAAAAGGCGCCGGATGTCGCCATCGCCAGCAAAGCATCTTCCATTGTGGATGCAAGGGCATTTTCAAGCGATGGAAAACTTCGGGTTCTGGTCACGGCATGCGGTCCCGGAAAAGCGGAAGCCGTGATCACGGTTCCCGGAAAAACAAACTTGAAATCGCGTTTCGGAAATATCCGGCCGCTTGGCGGCGGAAAGTATCTTTTCTGTGGCGATGATATCTGTTCCGACATTCTGATGGAATAAACACGGATATCAGAGATGATGGACTGAATCCGCAGTGACTCCGGTATGGGCTCTGCGGATTTTTCAATTCAAAACGGCATGACTCCTGTGCCTCTCTATGAGCTGATTTGAAAAATGATCATTCCGGTTGTATATTTCCGCTTCCTATAATCATCACCTGGAGGTGAGAAGAAATGAGTAAGAAATACCGAGTCTGCATTACGCAGGAAGAGTGTAAAGGCTGTAAGCGATGCATCACGGCATGTCCGAAGAATCTGATCGACATCGGCAATGAACTGAACAAACAGGGATATTTTTCCGCACGTGTGGAGCATCCCGAAGACTGCATCGGGTGCGGTTCCTGTTTTCTGCAATGCCCGGAACCGGGCGCCATCACCATTTACCAGACGGAGGAGTGAAAGATGGAATACAACAATCGTCTGCTCCTGAAAGGCAATGAGGCGCTTGTCTACGGCGCGCTTCTCGCGGGATGCGATTGCTTTTTCGGGTATCCGATCACGCCCGCGAGCGAAATCGCGCACAGCGCCGCCGCGCTTTTCCCGAAACTGAACCGCGTATTCATTCAGGCGGAATCCGAGATTGCCGCCATCAATATGGTCATCGGCGCCGTGGCGGAAGGCAAACGCGCCATGACCGCCAGTTCCGGACTGGGGATCAGCCTCAAGCAGGAGGAGGTCAGCTATCTTGCCGCGTATGAGATGCCGGCGGTGATCGCAGACATTACCCGCGGCGGTCCGGGGCTCGGCAACATCGGCCCCGAACAGGCGGATTATTTCCAACTGGTCAAAGGCGGCGGGCACGGCAGCTACAAATGTCTGGTCTTCACCCCGAATTCCGTTCAGGAAATGTGCGACATGGCGTATGAGTCGTTCCTCATGGCGGAAAAATACCGTATGCCCGCCTATATCATGGCGGACGGCGTCATCGGGCAGATGATGGAATCGCTGACGCTTCCCGAACCCGCCGTTTATGATTATGACCCCGAATGGAAAATAGGGCGGGTCGTCGATGGAAAGGCGAATATCATCACATCCATTTATCTGGAACACGACGACCTTGAGGAGCTGAACCGGCGTTTGCAGGCGAAATACCGGCTTATCGAAGATACAGAACAGCGTGCGGAGGAGATTATGACGGAAGACGCCGAAATCGTGCTGGTCGCCTACGGCATCACTTCGCGCGTGGCTTCGGGCGCCGTCACGATGCTCCGCGGGGAGGGGATCAAAGCCGGGCTCATCCGGCCGAAAATGGTATTTCCGTTCCCGAAGACGAGTCTGCGCAGGCTTCTGGACAACGGCGTGACGCGCGCGCTGGTCAGTGTCGAGCTCAGCGCCGGACAGATGATCGAAGACATCAAGCTTTCGATCGACTGCAAGCTTCCGGTATATCTCTGCAACCGGATGGGCGGCAACATCCCGACCTGTTCCGATATATGCGACATGGTCAAAAAGATTCTGGGGGAGATGAAACAATGAGTGAGAAAGTCAAATTTGGAAAGTCGTCCGTCTTCTTCGATACGTTCGAGCGCCGTCCCGGCCCGATCAAGAAAAACATGCACTATTGCCCCGGATGCGGTCACGGCATTCTTCATAAGCTGATTGCCGAGGCGATTGAGCATTACGGCATTCAGAAAGACACGGTTCTGATTGCGCCGGTCGGGTGCGCCGTATTCGCCTATTATTATTTCAACTGCGGAAGCATTTCCGTGGCGCACGGACGCGCCCCTGCGGTCGGAACCGGCGTCTCCCGTGCCAATCCGGAATCGTTCGTGATCTCCTATCAGGGGGACGGCGACCTCGGCGCAATCGGGTTCAACGAGTTCATTCAGGCGGCGAACCGCGGAGAAAAAATGACCGTGTTTTTTGTCAACAATGCGAATTACGGCATGACCGGCGGGCAGATGGCGCCCACGACTCTGCCGGGGCAGAAGACCGTGACCTCTCCTTATGGGCGCAATACGGCAACGGACGGTTTTCCGTTGAAGGTGTGCGAGCTTGCGAACGCATTGGAATCCCCGGTTTACATCGAGCGTGTCGCATTGACGACGACTGCGCATATCCGCGACGCGAGGAAAGCCGTTTTCAAGGCGGTCGAGAACCTCCGGGAACGGCGGGGCTTCTCTCTTGTCGAGGTGCTTTCTCCGTGTCCCGTGAACTTCAAAATGACCGCACAGGAGATCAATGCGTTCATCGAAGAACGCATGACGAAGTATTTTCCGCTGGGATGTTTCCGCGACAAATCCGCGACGGCGTTTTCCCCGATGCCGCCTCCGCCGATTCACGATCCCGAAAAAGTCAGGGAGCTTCTGTTTCCGCGGAAACTCAATATCGGGGTTCCGAAGACTTTCCGCAACGAGTCGAAGATTTTCAACTATGAGCGCAGGATCAAGATCGGCGGCTTCGGAGGGCAGGGGATTCTGAGTCTCGGCATCATGCTTGCGAACATGGCGAAACTGCGTAATTTCAATGTCACGTGGATGCCTTCCTACGGCCCCGAACAGCGCGGAGGCTCCGCAAGCTGCTCCATTATCCTGAGCCACAACAAGATACCTTCGCCGCTGATCGACCGCGACTGCAATCTGCTGATCGCCATGACGCAGACCGCTCTGGAAAAGTTCATCCATGAACTCAAGCCGAACGGCGTTCTGCTGTATGACAGTTCGACGATGAAGCGTCCCGACGTCAGCGAAGATAAAAAAGTGCTCGGCATAGATGCGCTCGACATCGCCACGAACCGTGTCGGCAATCACAAATGCGCGAACTCGGTGATCCTGGGGGCTCTTTCCGTGATTCTGATCGACCACTATCTCGAAGGCGAGGACAAGATGGATTTCGACCGCGCGTTCGAGGAGGCGATCATCGACGGTTTCAGCAGCAAGCCCGAAGTGATCAAACAGAATCTCTATGCCTTCTATGAGGGCAAGAAAGTTGCACTGGAGCGCATCAAAGCGCATAAAGCGTAACCGGTTTTCCGGGAATCAAAGCGGGATATGATTTGAATGCAAGTCATATCCCGTTTTGTGTGTCGTTGTGGCGATCGGCATGAAGATGGAAAGGGAATTTATTGCACGGTATTATCATGGCGATATGCCCACTGCCTTTTTGCCGCGAAGAAGCCTTTGCCGGAAAACTGAATACGGAATTTTTACTGTTGTTCCCGTTGAAACAAAGATTGCCCTCCACCCTTTCCAGCCCCGAAAAGAGCAGAGGGCAAAAATATGGACTGCGGACTGCCGCCGGCAGAGGAAGCGGACAGTCTTTTTTACTTATCCTGTTCGGAAGCGGCAATGGCGATCAGCAGAGCCGCTTCGATTTCTCTTGTATTCTCCGCCGGATTCTTTCTGGCGGAGATCTTATGAATGAGTTTGACCAGAAGCTGGATCAGCAGGGCGACAATCAGAGAGACTGCCGCCGTCAGGATCAAAGTCTCAAACATGACTTTCAATGCGGATATGAACATGGTGTTTCCTCCTTATTTGATGAGGCTCATATAGATTGCCGTGATGATCGCGGTCGTGATCACGCCGCAGATGTTCGCTCCCAGTGCGTGCGGCATGATGATTGCGCCGGGATTGACCTTCGACACGCATTTCTGCGCGACCTTTGCCGTGCTGGGCACGCAGCTTACCGCCGCGATCCCGATCACCGGATTGTATTTCCCGCCCGTAATGAAATACATGATGTAACCGCCGAGCAGTCCGCCGACACCGGAGAGCAGCAGGGCGAGGATTCCAAGCAGAAGCAGCGGAAGCACTTTCGGGTTCATGATCGTATGGGCGTCGCAAAGCACGCCGAGGAGAAGCCCCAGCATCAGCGTGGAACCGTAAAGCACCAGTTCGCTGACGATGTATTGGAACTTTTCGAGTCCCGATTCTCGGATTGCGATTCCGAGGAACAGCGAGAAAAACAGCGGTGACGCCACGGGAAAGAGAAACGAAAGAAGCACGCAGGCGCAGATCGCGAAGACAAGCTTTTGCCCGGAGGTGATCCGGATCGTATTCTTTTCTTCGGGCATTTTAATGCCGATCAGTTTTTTCGGGATCATGAACTTGACCAGATACGGGAATCCGCCGTATGCCAGTCCCAGATACAGATATGCCACAATCGTGATGGGAACGAAAAGATCCGGCGCCATTTTGAGCGAACCGAACAAAACCATCGGACCGTCTGCGCCTCCGACCAGCGCAATGGACGCCGCTTCCTGGAGATTCATCCCGAACAGCGTTGCGATCGGGAGCACCAGCAGGGTTCCCAGTTCGCCGCAGACAGCAAGAAACATGCTGACATACGGGCGGCACATCACGAATCCGACGTCCAGCAGGGAGCCGATGCCGATGAAGATCAGACACGCGATGAGTCCGTTGCTGAATGCAAGCGTGTAGATCGGCTGGAGCCAGTCCACCTGCATCAGCGTCATGAGCTGGTCGTTGCTGGCGACTGTTGAGTCAAGAAACAGGGTGCCTACCTTTGTGGGATCGACAGGCGTTTTGTTGACCATGTTGATCGGGTCGAAGAACATGAGCGAAGCGTTGATCGTGCACATGCCGAGTCCCATCGGGATCATCAGGAGCGCTTCGAGAACGCCTTTTTTTCCGAGATAGATCATGACGCCCCCGAGAATGATCAGGAGGAGCCGGACAAGCACGATTTTCGGATCAGATTTCAGGAGCAGGTCAATGCCCTGGAAAATCTCCGTCAAATTACTGAAATATTCCATTTCCGCACCTCGCATTACTCGTATTTGATCAGTGCAAGGAGGGAACCGGTCTGAACCTGATCCTGTGCGTTGACCTGAAATTTCGCGACAATGCCGTCGATCGGGGAGCTGACCTGTGTTTCCATTTTCATTGCTTCCAGAATCATGATCGGCTGCTCCGCCTTGACGTGTTCGCCGGGTTTGACGAGAATCCTGATCACGGTTCCGGGCAGAGTCGCATGGACCTCCTTGAACTTTTCGACCGAGGAGCCTGTTGCCGCATTTTCCAGCGCGCTGACGCCGTTGCCGTCCGCGGCTTTCACATCATAGGCATAGTTCTGCCCATTGATGACGGCGGTTCCCTTGTCGAGCTTGACATTGTATTCATTGCCGTTGATCGTGACCAGAAGCTGTTTTGCCCCGGCGGCGGGCTTCTCCGCTTTCTGTTCTTTTCTGACATTCTTGCGGACGCCGATCTTGCCTTCCCCTTTGAGGAACGCGATACCTTTTTCAAGGCAGGACGCCGCGATGAAGATATTCTCATCGGTGGTCGGCAGTTTGTTGGCTTCGAGCATGGCGACTGCGGCGGCGCGTCCTTTGGCGGGATTGGCATCGTTGAGGTCCATGGGATTGGCGGAGGTCGGCTGAAGCTTGAGCTGTTCCGAAGCGATTTTGACGATTTCGGGGTCTGGCTGTGACGGTGTCTTGCCGAAGTAGCCGAGCACCATCTTGCCGTAGCCTTCCGCAATCTTCTTCCATGGTCCGAACATCACGTTGTTGAATGCCTGCTGGAAGTAGAACTGGGAGACCGGCGTAACAGAAGTTCCGTAACCGCCGCGTATTACGACATCGCCCATCGCGGCGATGACTTCGGGATATTTGTCCATGAGCCCGTTGTCGCGGAGCATCTGCGTGTTTGCCGTGAGTGCTCCTCCGGGCATGGGGAAGAACGGGATCAGCGGATTGACCATCGTGGCTTCCGGCGGCATGAAATAATCTTTCAGCGCTTCTCTGAGACTCTGCTCCAGCTTGACGATCTTGTGGTAGTCAATGCCGAGTGTGAACTCGGTGCCGCGCAGGGCGTGCCACATGGTGAGGATGTCCGGCTGGCAGGTTCCGCCGGAAAGCGGGGCAATGGAGAGATCGATCTGATCCGCACCGGCTTCAAGCGCCGCTTTGTAGGCAAGCACGCTGCATCCGGCTGTTTCATGCGAATGAAATACGATCGGCGTCTGCTCTCCCAGGAGCTTGCGCGCCATCTTGATCGTATTGAACACCTTCTGCGGGCAGGAGGTGCCGGACGCATCCTTGAAGCAGAGCGAAGTATAAGGAATGCCGGAGTCGAGAATGCGGCGGAGAACCGTTTCATAGAAACCGGCACTATGCCCGTCACATCCCGGAGGCAGTTCCATCATGGTGATGGTGACTTCATGGTTGAGTCCCGCCTCGGCAATGCATTTCCCGCTGTAAATAAGGTTGTTGACATCGTTGAGCGCATCGAAGTTGCGGATGGTGGTAATGCCGTGTTTCTTCATCAGGTTTGCATGAAGCTTGATGATGTCCCGCGGCTGGGAATCAAGCCCGACCACGTTGATGCCGCGGGCGAGAGTCTGGAGATTCGCCTGCGAACCTGCCGCCTTGCGGAAATTGTCCATGACCTGAAACGCATCTTCGTTGGAATAGAAGTATGCTGCCTGGAACAGGGCGCCGCCGCCCGCTTCGAAGTGTTCGATTCCCGCTGCCGCCGCTTCTTCGACGACCGGCAGGAAGTCGCAGGAAAAAACTCTGGCTCCGAATACGGACTGAAATCCGTCACGGAAAGCTGTAAGCATGAAATTGATCTTTTTCATAAAATACTGACTCCATAAATTTGACTGGCACAGGCACGGATTTTCGTACAAAAAAGCCTTGCCGTCAGTGTTGCTGTTCTTTGAACTGAATTAATTTTTAGTTGTGATTTTCGGCATCGGAAAACCAGGCAGTGTTTTTCCGGGGAAAACAAATTGCCATACCGGATGAAAAACGGCGCCGATACCGCTGTGCAAAGGGTCAGGCGGCGGACGGACCGTCTCTTGATGGAGTCGTATCGGAGATGAATACTGTTATAAAGGGAATTAATTCGTTATGAATCCGGTAAGTGCCGGATGTGAATTCATGGATTGAGGAAAGTTCCAGAAAAATATTCTGAGGCGTTTTTACCGTAGCTCCGGGCAGAAGCCTGCGCCCGATGGACGCAATCCGCAGACTGCCCGCCTGATTTTCCAGAATGAAATCCGTGAGGACGGTGTCTGTCTCCTGGTACTTCTGTTTCTTGCTGACGGAACCTATGGTATCCTGATCCTCCGCATGAAGCAGGGGGATTTCCGCAAAACTTATATCGGACAGTTCATGGGCATAGCAGACGGCTGTAATGCCGATTACGGCAAGAACCAAAAGGAAAAACAGCCTTGATTTTTTCATGATAGCTTCCCAGTTTATTTTGAGTCCATATAATATACAGGGGTTCTTTTCGAAATCAATCGGGGAAAAATCTTTTTTCCGGTTTTTCAGAAACACTTCGCATCAGCCCGTATGTATTGCGCCGGTGAGGAAGGGGAACCTGGAGCGTTGCATCCGCCGTGATCCTGAGCTGAGATGTTGGTCGCCGGAGAGATTTCGCATCCTGCGCGACCAGCGGTTTGCCGCTGGACCGCGACAAGGGCAAAAAACTTGGCTTGAGAAGAATGTTCACGCATTCTTCCGTTTCAAAGCCGTCCCCGGGATCGGGGGATGGGATCCCCGGAAAATCAAAAAAGCCCGGCAGGAAATCAGATTCCGCCGGGCAATGAAAGCAGGAAATACCGAATTACTGTTTTCTGGAGAACTTTTCGCTCCATTCATTCAGTTTCCTGGCGGCGAGTTCGCGTCCGCCGATACCGAAAGCAACTGCCGCCGCAACGCAGATTGCGCCGAGAACCATCGTAAAGGCTGTCGTGACGATTGCACCGCCGATCTGCATTGTATTCAGGGCGATTGCGCCTGTGAAGATCAGGACGATCACCTTGACTGCAAGGGAAAGTGTTTTGGTGTTTTCACCCTTGCTGACTGCATCGGAAGCCACATTCGCCAGGAAAATGCCGATAAGCATTACGACGATGCCGAGAAGGATGTTTCCGCCGAAAGTCAGGAACTGGCGGAGAAGTCCGGCAAGCTCCGTGAACTCCAGAATGTTGCACGCCGCGATTGCCGCGAGGAACATGATCGTGATCATGGTCAGTTTGCCTGCGACCTGCGCGGGAGTGACTGTCGCGTTTTCCTTGCTCACGCCGATTGCCGTGATGAGCTTGTTGAATCCGAAGCTCTCAAGGAGCTGGACAACGATTCCGCTGACGATTCCGCCGACGAGGAATGCCGCAAAGAGCAGAACCGCGGCGCCGATCACGTTGCCGGTCGCGTTCAGAATGAGGTTGAAGAAACCGGAAACGGAATCCGTGAGAGCATCAATCTTGAGTGCGGTCAGAGAAGAAATGATGACCGGAATCGCGACCAGAACATAGGAGACCAGTCCGAGAAGCTGGGAAAGGGTCGATTTTTCACCGAAGACCTTGCCGCATCCCGCCTGACTGCCGAGTTCGTCAATACGTGCCGCAAAAGAGAGCCCGGAGACCGCTTTGCGCACGATTTTCGCCACGAAAAGACCGAGAATCAGAATCGCCGCCGCGGCAATGAGGTTCGGAATGAACTCAAGAATTTTGGTCATCATTTTCTCAAGTGAATCCGTGATTCCTTCGATCTTGAGCGCGCGGAGAATCGCCGGCAGGAAGAGCAGGAAGACGACGTAGTAGATAGTAGAAGCGGTAATCTGGCTGATGGATTTTGAATTTTCCATGTGCGGAGCCAGTTTGTCGTCAAGCTTCAGAGTCCTGAACACGCTCAGTGAGGCGAATTTGATGACTGTGGCCACAACCCATGCGATGAATGTGAGCAGTGCCGCGCCGATGATATTTGCCGCGTAGTTCGTGATTTTGTCGACGAAACTGGTGATCGGCTGAGCCGCTTCGTTGAGCTTCAGCACGCTGAAGCAGCCGAGAATGGTGATGAGCAGAATGACGAAAAATACGATTCTGCTGATGACCAGTTCGATCTTCGCCCCTGCGTCATTCCCGTCCTCGGGGATGCAGCCGGACAGTTTTTTGCCGACCTCGAACTTTTTCAGGACGAGAGCCGTACGGTTGGAAAGGAGTACTGCCACCAGCCAGCCCACCAGCAGAAGCAGTAATGCCCCGATCAGTTGGAGAACATTGCTCTCCACGATCATCTTCCAGATGTTTTCGAAGAATTCTTCCATTTTGAAGATCTCCTTTGTTGTTTGTTGTTTCCTGTTGAGAACAAAGCATGGGGTAAAATAATATGAAAATCCGGAAAATAAAGCCGTTTTTATACAAATTTATCAATTTTTTTCATAAAAATAAAATGATGGAAATGAGCTGAAATAACGATTATTTTCCAGTGGGGAAATACAAAATTATGGAACAAATATTCTCTTGATGCGCATTTTTTGCGGGAACGGTGCATTTTACCGCACCGTTCCCGCGTCCGGCTTACAGATACTCCGCCGCGGCGGCTGCAAGTTCGCTTCGTTCGCTCTTCCGCAGAGTGATATGACCGTGAAGCGGCAGGTCTTTGAACCGCTCGACAATATAGCTGAGCCCGTTGCTGGAAGCGTCGAGATACGGATTGTCGATCTGTTCCGGGTCTCCGGTCAGAACCATCTTCGTGTCTTCCCCGGCGCGGCTGACGATGGTTTTCACCTCATGGGGAGTCAGGTTCTGCGCCTCGTCGATGATGACGAACTGGTGCGGGATACTGCGTCCGCGGATATAAGTCAGCGCTTCGAGTTCAAGTTTGCCGGTCCGGATCAGTTCGTCGACCTTCCGCTTGACCGATTCCCCGCGTTTTTCCGTGTGGAGAAGATAATCCAGATTGTCGTAGATCGGCTGCATCCAGACACTCAATTTTTCATTTTTGTCGCCGGGGAGATAGCCGATGTCTTTGCCGAGGGGAATAATCGGCCTCGATACCAGGATATTTTCAAAGACGGCATCGCGGAGCACCTGCTGGAGAGCTGCCGCAAGCGCCAGCAGTGTTTTTCCGGAACCCGCCTGTCCGACGAGAGTTACAACCTGAATCGCCGGATCCGTCAGAAGCTGGAGCGCAATGCGCTGTTCCCGGCTGCGCGGCTTGATGTTCCAGACGTTGTCCCCCGGAAGTTCATGCGGCATGACGAGTTTCCCGCCGCGGAAAATCCCTATGGCGGATTTCGTGCCGCTTTTCATGGTCAGGAACTCATTCGGATGCAGCGCCAATCCGTTCGGCACTTCAATGGATTTGTTTTTGTAGAAATCGTCGATGGTCTGCGGATCGACTTCCGTTTCAGAAGTGCCGGAATAGAGTTCGTCGAATTTTACGGTCTGGCACTCGAAATCCTGAACCGGAATGCCGAGTCCGTCCGCGCGGAGACGCAGATTCAGGTCTTTGGTGATCAGGGTGACGCTGTCTTCTTTTTTCGCGCGTTTCAGGAGCATGTATGCGACTTGAAGAATGCGGTTGTCCGCGATGCTCATATCCATTTTCTCCGGCATTTCGCCTTCGCCCGTCAGGATCATGAGTTTGCCGGAAGGCTTGCCGCCTGCCGCATTGTGCAGGGGAACCCCTTCTGAAAGCCTGCCTTCGCCGCGGAGTTTGTCGATCATTCTTACGACCTGTCTTGAATTCCTGCCGAGCTCATCCTGATTTTTCTTGAATTTATCCAGTTCTTCGATGACCGCCATCGGGATGACGACCAGATTATCCTGAAAGGAATCAAGCGCTTTTGCGCTGTGGAGGAGAACATTGGTGTCCAGAACATAAGTTTTTGCCATAAAAACAACTCCTTGCTTTGTGTTGCTGATTGAGCGTCTATAATGAAATTTATGCACAAATCGGATTTTGCAAGGTCATATTTCATCTTTTTTTATGAAAAAACGGTTTTTATTGCCTGAAAAAGCGGGATTCCGGCTGTTTTTTATTGCATTCGGGGATTTTCGATGTAAGTTTTTCTCAAAAATTACAACAGGAATGAAATTATGCAGAAATACAATGCCGGCGCTCTGGTGGTCTACCACGGGAAAAGCGCACAGGTTTCGGCGGTCAGTGCCGATAAGATCGAAATCAGAATCGAAGGCGGAGCGTCGAAATCCGTCCGGGCGAAGGACATTGAGTTTTTACATCCGGGCCCCGTCTCCTCTCTGCCTCCGCGCGCACTGCCGGAACCGGACTGCTGCGAGATCATGGAGCTGATGGAGGGGGAGACGTTTCCCTTTTCCGAGTTTGCGGAGCTTCTTTATTCCGAAAATACTCCCGCCTCTTTCTGGGCGGCGTATCAGCTTCTTTCACAGGGAATTTATTTTACGGGTTCTCCGGCGGATGGCGTAAAGGCGCGTCCGAAGGAGGAGATCGAAGCCGAACTTGCGGCGATTCGCGCAAAAACTCAGGCAAAGGAGCAGAGGGCGGCTCTGCTTGACCGGATCCGGAGCGGAGCGATTCTGCCGCAAGACCGTCCGCTGATGTCGGAAATCGAACAGCTTGCCTATGGCAGAAGCGAGAACAGCCGCCTGATGCGGGAGCTTGGGATTGAAGCGACCCCGGAAAAGGCGCATCAACTGCTTCTGCGTCTCGGTGTATGGGATGAGCTGGCTGACCCTTACCCTGCGCGTGCGGGGATTGAGCTGGAAAATCCGTCGCTTGCCCTGCCGCCGCTTCCCGATGAACCGCGCGAGGACCTGACGGATATGATTTCGCTTGCGATCGACAACGAGGGCAGCGCCGATCCCGACGATGCGATCAGTTTTGCGGACGGGTTGCTCTGGGTGCATGTCGCCGATCCCGCTTCGGTCGTGACGTACGGAAGCGAACTGGATCTTGCGTGTGTCCGTTCCGGCGCGAATCTGTATCTGCCGGAAAAGATTGTCCATATGCTGCCGCCGGAAGCGACCGCGGTTTTCGGGCTCGGCCTGAATGAGATCAGCCCCGCCTTGAGTTTCGGAATCCGCATCACGGAGGAGGGGAGCGCAATACTGGAAAAATGTGTGCGGAGCCGTGTCCGAGTGGAACGTCTGACCTATGCCGGAGCCGCATCCCGCATGAATGAATCGCCCTTGACGGAGATTGCCTCCGCGCTGGAGCGTTTCCGCCGGAAACGGGAGGCGGACGGCGCAATGTTCATCAGACTGCCGGAAGCCGATATCCAGCTTGTCGGCGGTAAAGTCGCAGTGACGCCCGTCGAGGTGACGCCGGAACGGGAACTTGTTGCCAATGCGATGCTTGCGGCGGGGGCGGCTGTGGCGGTTTTTGCCGTGGAACATGATATTCCGATGCCGTTTGCGACACAGCCCGCAGTCGAGGAAAAGGTCCCCTGCGACTCCATGAGCGACATGTATGCACTGCGCCGGCTGTGCCCGCCGAGCGTGGTCAGGACTTCTCCCGGTCTCCATGCCGGGCTTGGTCTGAATCCGTATATCCGTGTGACGAGTCCCCTGCGGCGCTATGTCGATCTTCTTGCGCACCAGCAGTTGCGGCGCTGGATCGCCGGAGAGGAGCTGTTGACGTCCGAACAACTGGAAGAACATTTCCTGTCCAGCGAGAAGGAGTCGGCGGCTCGCCGCAAACTGGAGCGTCAGGTGGATGATTTCTGGATGCAGGTTTTCTTCCGGCAGAACCCGGAGTGGAGCGGCGAAGCGGTGCTTGTGAATCGCGTGGACGACCGTCTTACGTTCCTGATCCCGTCCCTTGCGTATGAATTCAAGAGCCGCTGGGGAGGAAAAATCGAGCCTGGAGAGTCCGTTCAGGTGAAAATACGCTCCGCCGATCCCACGACGCTCAGCGCCCAGTTCCGGATTGAACGGTAGGCTTGATCATGTCGCATCTTCCTGAGAAAGAGCGCGGGTGCGGATGACCTGATTTCCGCTCAATATATTTCGAGACAGCTTGAGAAGACGGGGGGCGCTGGGTGGAAGTCCGGAACGGCGGATGCCCGGAGCGCTTCATCCAGTTCCTCTATCCTGGACCGTTTCCCGCTGAAAAATTCGTCGAGGCGGAGCGCGGTTTCCTCTACGCGCGCCGCGAGCCCGGCGTTGCGGCGCTGAATGATCTCCAGTCCGAAAGGTTTGGCGGAACGCATCCATTCCTGCCGGAAACAGCGGTCGAATGCCGTGATTTTTTCCAGATACGCGGGAATGTCGCGGCCGCGTATTTCAAGCAGAAGCTCCTGTCTGCGCTCCGCATAGGCTTTCAGCAGTTTTTCACGGAAGAAAATCCCGTGGAGCAGGAGATCGATCACGGAAAATATCTGCCGGAGCGATGGAGAGAGTGTCCTGCCGGACAGATCACGATGAACTTCTTTCAGGTCCCGCAGGTAAATCCGCATGATGTCGCCGTATTTTGAGAAACAATAACTGTAAATGCCTCCCTGAAGCGGGTCCTGCCAGAGAAGTCCGGGAACGGGAATGATGTTTTTCCGGATGATTCTGTGCAGAGCTGATGCTTTCCTGAAAAGCGGGTATTCCTCTCCGCAGATCGTGTGGAACAAAGCGGATGCGAGTCCGGCGTCTTCTTCTCCGCAGGCTGCATTGGAGGCATAGACGAGTCCGGCGAGCGCGGAATCGAAATTGCAGAATGCGCCTGCATCGCCCCAGACCGTAATCAGAAGTTCCCTGACTCCTTTGTTTTCACATGCCCGGATGCACGGGGGCAGCGCCGCTTCTGTTTTTTCCGCAAACCAGCAGAACGTATTGTAAGTATAGACGGCGGATGCCATGGCTGTCTCGCGTTGGAATTGTCCATGCCGTCCGAGAATGTCCTCGTAGGTTTTCTCATCCGTGGCGGAATAGTTCCAGCAGTACAGTTTGAGATCCGGGGGGAGGGCGGCGCGAATTGTTCCGGGGTCCTCGAAGCGGAGAAGCATGTCAGACCAGATGGCGGGCGTCAGCCCGTATTTCCGGCAAATCGCGCATACTTTCGTCAAATGTCTGAGGTAAATCTCTTTCTGAGGTTCATATCCGTGAATGTCCAGAAATCTGCCGCGCCCCAGTCCGTGAGTCTCGTCCATTCCGATATGAATCTGCCTTGAGGACAGGTTTTCCGCCTGGAAACGGATCATTTTTTCTATCAGCGAATAGGTGGCGTCTTCCTCCGCGAGCAGGATTCCCGCCGTGTCGCGGATTCCGGAATACTGGTAATGCGTGAAGATATGCTCCAGATGCCCGAGCGTCTGAATGCATGCCGTCACTTCAATTCCGAGCCGTTTCGCATAGCGGTCTATTTCGCGTATCTCCTCCGCCGTGTAGCGTCCGCGCATGTAGCCGAATGCGGGTTCTCCGGGAAGCTCATACACATCTTCCGTGTAAAGCATCAGGAGATTGAATCCCGTCAATGCGGTTTTCAGGAGTATGCTTTTGATGAAATCCACTGTGTAGACCCGGTTTCTGGAACAGTCCAGCATGACGCCGAGCGTTGTGAAGCGGAGTTTCCCGGCGGTTTCTCTGCCGGCCATCGCACAGCCCAGAGCACGCAGGAAGGCTGGACGGGAACCGGCGGAAATCACAGTCTCCGTTCCTGAAAAAGAGACGGCAAAATGATCCGGCGCAGACTGGGTGAATGAAAGTTTTCCGGCGCCGGCACCGGAAAAATATTCCGGCATGGCTTCAGCAACGGTTTGCAGGAGTAAAGCGTATTCCGCAGGCATTGCGGAACTGTCAGGAATGAATGCAGGCATGTTGACCTCTTTTTTCTGTTGATGGATGGCAGTGCTGCCGGAACCTGTTATTTCAGGCGCGGGGAATGTGCCCGCCTGTAATCAAGGGGAGTCTGCCCGAAACGCCTTTTGAAAAGCATTCCCATGTAGGCGGGCTCTCCGAGATGCAGTTCCCTTGCGATGTCGGCGATCCGGTCCCTGGATTCCGTCAGGCGCCGGCACGCTTCCTGAAGCCGGAGTTCGAGAAGATAACCGGACGGCGTGATCTTTGAATATCGTTTCCAGTAACGGAAGAAGGTGCTTCTGGAAAGCCCGAATTTTCTGGCTGTGGAGTCGAAATCAAGGATTTCAAACGCATGCAGGCGGATGTGGGAGTCGATTCTCAGCATCAGTTCATGTTCCTTGTCCACCGGAGCATGGAACGATTTTTTCATCAGAAGCAGTTCATGGAGAATCTGAAAGCATTGAATGTCGATCCGATCGGCGTTGCCGGGGCTCAGTGAGGCTCCGAAGTAGTCACAGACACGTTCCAGCATAAGTTCCAGCTCCCTGTTCATGCGTATGCTCCAGCAGAGCGGCGGCTCGAAGATTCCGATCTTGTCCAGCAGAGGGAAAAGAGCGGACGGATAGATGATGTAAAAGACCTCCCGCGACCCGAAATTCGTAAGCGCATATTCTGCTTCCGGCGGTTTTACGACCACATGGGGGAACGAGAGGTTTTCATAACTTTTTCCTGCGATCGTCTGTGTTGGCAGTCCTTCGGAGGTGTCTGCTGAAAGACGGATGCAGATTTCGATTTTATCCGGAAAAACGGCGTGCAGGGATCTGCGCGGCGGATTGTTCCAGGAACGTCCCAGCCCCGCCACCTGATACGGGAACATGATTTCCCTCATGACTCCCGCCATATTCACATGATAGTTGTGTTTTTCCATTTCCCGCCGCCGTTATTCCGGTATTATATCTCCTTCATTCCGCTTTTTCAATCACGAATTCCTGGAGATACATGTTGCCCGTGAAGGTTTTCTGCGGCATGAAACCGCCGACATACAGGAGGGTTCCGGGGACGATTCTGACTTTGCGGGAGGTTCGGACCGGAACAAAGCCGTTTTTCAGTTCCTTCACCGGAATCTGGCGGTATCCGACCACCTTTTTGCTGTTGTGGTCATAGGTGCCCATCCGCGTGGTATGTTTGCCGTCCTCCGTTGCGGAATCCGTTTTCAAGAGAGCTGTTACATAATAAAATGTATCCGGGTCCAGGCCGCGCGGGACGTCCGCCGAGATCGCCCAGCCGTGATTGCCGTCCATGACGGCGACATCGCCCTCAAATCTTGTCGCCTTGACCTCGTTTCTCCCTTTGAACGTCAGCCTGTCACGGCAGAGGACGCCGAAAAGCGGAAAGCCGTTCAAATATCCGTCCGTATGGATCGGGCTCCATGCAAGAGGCACTTTCCCGTTGCGGGTGCGGAAGATGTTCATCACCATTTTTCCGCCCGGCGCAGGAAGTCCCGCGAGATCAAGCGTAAGCCGGACCGTCCATTCTCCGTTTTTCAGAGAGCTTTCCGCTTTTCCCGGAAGCCGGACGCTTTTCATGATGCGCTTGACCGCCGTGTCTTCCGTATTGGAAGTGACGGGGATCGTCCACTCGTTGCAGCGCACTTCCCCATTCGGATTGACTGCGATCTGCGTTACCGGGTATTTCCCGCCTGTCGGCAGGAAGAACTCGACTGCATCCGCATAGAAATCCTTTTTCGCGTCCGTTGCCGTTACATTTTTTTCCACGTAAAGCAGATGGAGTTTGTCTTTGCCGAAAGCTGCATATGCCGACGAGGTGGAATCGGGTTCCGCTTCGCCGGTGGCGGCATTGCGGAAGCTGCCCAGCCTGCCCATTTTCTCAACGGCGGGGAATGCGTCTCCCTGAACCGTCGGAACAATGCTGATCGATGCGGTCTCCTGAATATTTTCCTTTTTGCGGATAAAGGGTTTCCGTCCGGGAACCGCTTTCACCAGCAGCAGATGGCTGGTGTACATCTGCTCTTTGCCGAACTTGAGGCAGACATAAATATCATATTCCTGATCGGGATTCTCCGGGTCGAAAATATATCCGAGGTACCCGGTCGCAAAACTGCTGAGCGAACCGAATTTGCGCGATACATAACCGCGCAGATGCGGAGCTCCCATGACGGAGTCCGGTCCCAGCTTGCTCCGGGTCAGGTAATGATACTCGAATTTTGAGGTGCCTGTCGTCACCCGCAGATGTCTTCCGTTGGGGCCGTCCTCTTTGCCCCGGACCAGATCATAGCCTGTGACGCGGTTCCCCGGCAGCGGCGCGGGGAGCGCATACCCGAACGGAGCGTCTTTCACCTCGACCGGAGGCATTTTATTGGCTGCGAAGAAGGCGTAGAACCGGTCCTGTTCGGGGATTGGCCCGAATTCTTTCGGGAGTTTATCCTGATATTTCGCAAGACCGTAGAACAGTCCGAGCGTGTTGTAGAGGCTGTCCCGGTCCCACTTGATATATTCTTCTTTATCTGCTCGGCTGACATGATTCTTGAAGTCGATGTTGTAAGAGTGTTTCATGATTTCATCAGCAGTCGCAACGGCGCGGCGGTACACCGTATCCGCGGATATTTTTCCGGCAAGGCCCGCTTTGCGGATGTCCCGGTAAAGCAGAAGCGTCATTGCGTCCAGAGAGAGCCGTTCGCAGCGGATGTGAAGCAGAGCCCGCGCATCGCCGGATACGAGTTTTTCCATGTGATCGAACGCCTGCTGCCATGCGAGAAGCCGTTCCGGGGTCAGGTAGCCGACACAGCGCGGATCGGGGAACCATCTGACGAATGCGGGGTCCGCAAAAGCGAGCCTGTGGAGTTCATCATAGAATTTGCGCATTTCCGGCGCGGCTTTGCCGTAAATTGCCGCCATGTACTCGTCGATTTCCTTGTTGACGTCGAGTCCGGCATCGCCGTAAAGACGGCTGACCACGTAGGAGATCAACCCGCTGAATGCCGTATTGCAGGCCCGCGGAAGAATGGGGTAGTCGCAGAATATCTGCGTGACATGGTTTTTCCCGTAGAACTGAACGTCATACAGGACTCTTCCCGCGTTGCCGAAAAGCGGAAACGAGATCATGGGGCGTCCGTAAGTCGCCGGATAGAAATAAGACGACATGCGCTGTGATATTTTCCCCCATGCGTTGAAACAGTCGAAGATGAACTTGTTGGAGGGCGCATTGATGGGTTTGTTGAAATCCGCCGTCAGAAATGCCAGATACGGCATCAGGTTCGCCGGAAGTTTTCCGCCTTTCAGGGCTTCCGGCCTGGGCGGAATCTCTGTGGAAAGACGCCCGTAGGCAAGGAAGCGGATGATCAGGTTCGGGTATTTCTCCGCAAAATAGGGGGAGGCGGAGTTGATCAGGTAATCGTAGAGCGGCCCGCCGGGTGCGCCATACTGTTTTTCCAGCGCGACGCAGTCTTTGCAGTAGCAGAATTTGCAGTCCACGTCGTCATGGGAGATATTGACCACGATATTGTCCGTCGGCTTGCAGCGGGATGTGATCAGGAGCTGTTCGACGTTCCTGTTCATTTCGGCGCGGAGCCCCGGATTGGAGAAACAGCGGTGACGTCCCTTCCATTCCCGTTTGCCGTCCGCGGAAAGCGGGAAAAATTCGGGATTCGTGACGAAATATTCCTTGTCTTTCAGAAATTGATAGGCTTCCCGGTAATTTTTCGTCGGCGGGATCAGGCAGGAATAGGAATGGGTCATGTTTCCCGGCATGTTGAAAGGAATCAGCGAGTTGTTATGGAGAGCGTTCCTGCGGAAGAAGGCTCCGGCGCTTTCGCAGCCGCGCAGGTTGAACCCGGACTGCGCCAGATCGCGGTATTCGAAAGACGGGCGGAATACGAGATTCAGATCACCGGTTTTCAGGTTTTTGCATTCCGGTATCCGGCTGTCGCCCCAGTAATGATAGAAACGGAACCCCAGCACCTCCGTCAGGAAGTGAGACACGGCGAAGCCGTCGCCGAAGCCTCCTCCATACAGAAAGAGATCATCGCCGAGCGTGAGTATGACTCTCTCCTCGTTGGCGGGAGTCTTGTATTTCCCCGCCTCTTTCAGCAGTTTCAGCATGGCATCGGAGTGACCGACGAAAATTCGTTTTTTGCAGTTCCCGGCTTCACGCGGTTCGATGATTTTGAAATCGGCTCCGGTGGACTGTTTCAACAGTGCCGCAAGATCAGCCGCCGACTCCCTGACCAGCCGGACTTCCATGTGCCTGCCCTGATTCCCGCATACGATGACATAGTCCGTTTTGCCGTCTTTCGCCAGTTCCAGGCTGAAGCCCAGCCATGGCAGCAGGCTCATGCACAGGAACATACAGACCTTCCAATTTGTTTTCTTCATAATTTTTCCTCCTTCTTATTCATAACTGCATTCCGGTGATGATTCAATGCTTTGCAATCAATAAAACTGTTTTTTTATTTTTCCGTTTCCCGCATGACGGGTGCGCCGCCTGACCTCCTTTCTTCCGGTAAAGCCGTCAGAATGCCGAATTCAACTCCGGCAAGCGTTTCACCGGGAATCAGCATACGGGTTGCACGAAGACGGCAGAAGCGGGCATGTTCCGTTTGTCTGAACGTCACGGTGCAGGGCAGGGGATTGGCTCTGATGTTGGAGAATTCCCCTGCGGCGACGGAACGCCACGTTCTGCCGTCTGAACTCAACAGCAGTTCATAGCGATCCGGTGTCCCTGCGGGAAGACCGGGGTCCGGGGTGAAACGGAACCCCTTGACCGGCATTTCGCATCCGAGGTCGCAATGCCATTCCGTTCCCTCCGGGTGATGAGCCGTTCTGAGATAATCCGGCGGAGAATGCCTGCACTCCTTTTCCGCTTCCGGAAAATCCGCCGCATAGCAGGCGACACGGAGTGCCGCGACCGGAGCCGCTGCGTCTGTGATCCTGATCTGGATTGCATCGCCTTCGACTGTTTCCGGAAGTCTTTTGAGGCGTCTGCGCCCAATGGCTTTTCCTGAAATCAGAGAACGGAATCCGTCTCCGGCGGTGCGGAGCAGAACTTCATAGCCTCGGATTTTTTCTCCGTCGGCAATCTGTTCCGCCATTTCGAGCAGGTTGAACCGTGCCGGGCGCCCGAATTCAATGATGCCTGCCCCGTCTTTCAACGGCATTTCGCATTGTACGACCGGGTGCGCGAACAGAGCGTCAACCGCCTTTTTCCATTCGCGGAGCCGGAGGATGTCTCCGTCCGCCAGGCGTCCGTCCGGCATCGGGGCAAGACCGAGGTTCAAGTATCCGCCGCAACCGACGGAACGCAGATAAATGCCGGTCAGCTCTGCGACGCTGCGGAGCTGTCCGTCCTCGGATGGATGGTAGAACCAGCCGCGGCGGAGCGGGACGTCACATTCCGGAGGCATGTAATATTTCCCATCCGGATGCCCCTGCATTCCCTCTTCGCTGCGGGTGAATCCCGGAGCCGGTTCCATTCCTGCTTCCGGCGCATGCGGGGTGTAACATCCGTATGATTCGGGGTCCGCCGTTCCTTTTTCATTGCCGACCCAGCGCAGATCCGGCCCGGTATCGCTGAAAATTGCGGCGTCCGGCTGGAGACTGCGAACCATGGTCCATACTGTCTGCCAGTCATAGTAGGTGGTCCGGTCTATGCTTCTTGTTTCACAGGCGCCTCCGTACCAGCCGTCACCGCCGTTTGCGCCGTCGAACCATGCTTCGAATGCGGGACCGTAACCGGAAAAGATTTCCCGGATCTGCTCCCGGTAAACCGCGGGATATCCGGCTTTTCCGTATTCGGGATGATTGCGGTCCCAGGGCGATACGTAAAATCCCATGGAGATTCCGTATTTCCGGCAGGCATCCGAAAATTCTTTCACCAGATCGCCTTTCCCGTTGCGGAACGGGGATTGCCGGATATTGTAGTTTGTCGTGGAGGTCGGCCAGAGGCAGAATCCGTCATGATGCTTGCAAACCAGAATCAAGCCGTCCAGCCCGCACTCCCTGCATGTCTTTGCGATTTCTTTCGCATCGAAATGCTCCGGCGCGAAAACAGACGGATTTTCATTGCCGTAACCCCATTCCTTGTCCGTGAATGTGTTCAGCCCGAAATGAATGATCGCATAACAGCCGCTTCCGCTGTGGTTCAGCATACGGCGTGCCGGGCATCTTCCCGGATTGAACGTTTGCAGATTCATGATGACTTTCCTCCGGTTGTATTTTCTATCCGATTTTCATACGGAATGCCGCAGTCTTCCCTGTGGAGAGGAAATCCGCAGTTCTTTCTCAGTTCCTTTTGAAGTGTTTGCAGATTCAATTCATGAGGAAGAACCCCGTGCAGAAGGGAAAGCGCGGCGGCGACTCCCGCCGCTTCTCCGGTCATTGCCGCATTCGGTATGACGCGGGTGATCTCCCAGGCATCCTCTCTGGCGGAGGAACAGCGCCCGGCGGCGATGACGCCCGTAATCTTTTCCGGCAGAAGACTGCGGTAGGGAATCTCCCATACATACCCGCATTTTCTCCAGTCGGGCGCAAGCCCGATCGAGTCAGGGAATCGCGCCTGTTCCATGCCGCCGTCAAGGACGAATCTGCCCTTGATGCAGCGGGAGTGACGCATGGGAACCATCGTCGGCAATACAAGCGGATAGCGTGTTTTTCTGGTTTCGGTTCCGGCTTCATAATCTTTTTCCAGAAGCTCGCGGTACCGCCTGCGTCCGCGCAGCAGGAAATCCGAGACCGTTTTTCCGTCGATGCCCTCCGGCGTCGAGTTGTTCCGGATACCGTCCGCGACAATGATGGTGGAAACGTCCTTTCCGAAAGAATATTGCGAATAGGCTCCCGCTTCCCGGTGTTCGATGAACCAGGAGACAAGTGCGTTCCGTGCCGTCAGGCATTCGCCTCCGGCGAAGTGAACCGCATCGGCGTCTCCGGTCGCATCAACGAATACTTCCGCCTCGATTTTTCCGGTTCCGCTTTTGTTGGCTACCTGAATTGAGCTCAACCGGCAGGCGTCCGTTTTTTCCGCACCGATGATTTTCGTGTCGAACCAGAGGTCGATTCCGTGTTCCGTGAGCATCTCATCCAGCGCCAGCACAAAGGATGCCGGCGAGAAATAGGCCTGGAGCCGGTTTCCCTTGCCGCCTTTGCGCCATTCCGCCGGAATTTCCGCCGGACCGTACTTGTTTGAGATTTTCAGGAACCTTTCGGAGAGTCCGGAAACGACCTGACGGCCTTCGCCGTCACACAGAGGCAGGTAGACAAGAACCATGCCGGAAGTGGCGAGGCCTCCGGGAATGACACAATTTTCGATAAGAACCGTTTTCATGCCCCGTTGAGCGGAAGCGATTGCCGCCGCACATCCGGCGATTCCCCCGCCGCAGACCGCCACATCGTATTTTTTGCAGAACATCTTAAAAATCCTTCTGTTTGCTATTTACAATAGAGAGCAGGATTCTTTTTTCAACTGATATCCGTCTCAATAAATATCAAAATAGTCTCATTGTGAAAATTGAGACGAAAATGATATTTATTGAGACAAATCTCTATTGTGATACATCAAATCCGGAGTATAATAAATAACAGAAAAAAAGGAGGAATGTCATGAAGAAAACTTCAGGAAAAGCAATCTTATTAAAGCAGTTGCCGGGCTGTGGACACATTCAAACCATGCCCAACCGCATAACTGTCCATGTCAAACCTGACCATATTTCGCAGCGCGAAACGGTCTTCAGTAAAAAACACAGTCTATCCCGATCCTGCTTCGCTTCTTCTTTCTTCCTTCCATTGCTGAATTGTTCCCATGTTCAATTGTTCCATTGTTTTTCTACTTCTTCCTTCCGTGTTCCCTGTTCTTCTATTCTTACTTCCAGGGTGAAAACAAAGATTTTCATGCTGATCAAGTTCCTCATGAGGAAAAGTTGTAAGAGTGGTATTTCATTCCGGCAGCAGCAAGGCAGGGCGGAACGTTGCCAGTTCGCTGATCCTGCTTCTTCTTTTCTCCTTCCATTGCTGAATTGTTCCCATGTTCAATTGTTCCATTGTTTTTCTACTTCTTCCTTCCGTGTTCCCTGTTTTTCTATTCTTACTTCCAGGGTGAAAACAAAGATTTTCACCCTGATCGAGCTCCTCATCGTGATTTCGATCATCGCGATTCTCGCGGCGATGCTGCTGCCCGCATTGAATGTCGCGCGGGAAAAAGCTCATGCCGTTTCCTGCATGAACAACCAGAAACAGGTCGGCTATATTATGCGTTCCTATCTGGATGACTGGAAAGAGCAGATTATGATAGCTCCCATGGCTCTTCCTCATACTAATAGCAATACTGATACGGGCTGGCTTTATCTTCCGAAAGAATGCGGTTATCTTCCCTCCAATCTGAAATTCATTCTATGCCCCAAATATCCGTGTTCCGATCCTGCCAACGGCAATTTTTCTTCGTGGTTGAAAGTCTCCTATGGAATATTGAACGGCAACGGCGGGGATTCCTATTATAGAACGTATCTGGCGGAATACCGTTCCGATGCGTCTTATGATTTCAGGAAAACCAGAATCCCGTCCGCTTTTTTCATCGCAGGCGAATCTTTGCAGGTGGACCCCGGAAACGCAGTTCCTCTGTACCGCAGGAGTATGCGCTCCAATCTGTATCTTCAGACCAAAGACGGAACGACGCGTCCCGTTTTTGCACATGCGAACAGAAGCAATCTTCTGATGCTTGACGGACACTGCGAAACACTTTCCTATCCGGAGATGCGCAGGATGTTCGGCGGCATGTTGACGAATTCCGTTAAAAATTCAGGCTTCATGTACTGGAACCGTTCGGAACAGCCGATTCCCGCCCATTGACAGCATGGTCTGGCAGCGTGGTGTTTTGCGGCGGAGTATCACGGATTGCCTGTAACTGCCTATTATCCGTCTTTTTTTCATAACAGAGCTTTACAAAGCTCCATGATGCAATTATATTAATAGCTCTCGTTGATTGTAAACAGTGAATTCGGTGAGAGTCCGAAGCTGTCGCGCAACCGTTATAGTCGGGTCCTGTTGCAGTCAAAATTTTTTCGGCGGGTATTGCAAGCGAATATGCCGCCTGAATTGTGCGCGTAACACAAAGGATGAAAAAAATGCAGCACCATTCTATTCCATCTCCATGCAGGATCGCGGTTTTCTCCCCGGCAGGGCGGAAAGCGAACCATGATCGTCTTCACACAGCGGAATGTCAGTCCGCACCCGTTTCCGGGAAGCTTCAGGCGGCGTCGGCAGGGCAGGACGTTGGCAAGTCTCCTGATCCTACTTCTCCTTTTCTCGTTCCATTGTTGAATTGTTCTGATGTTCGATTGTTCCATTATTTTCCCGTTCCTTCCTCCTTCCGTGTTCCTTGTTCGATATTCTTACTTCACAGGGTGAAAACAAGGATTTTCACCCTTATAGAGCTCCTCGTCGTGATTGCGATCATCGCCATTCTTGCCGGTATGCTCCTGCCCGCATTGGGAGCGGCGAGAGAGAAGGCAAAAGGCATTCAATGCGCCTCGAATCTGAAGCAAATTGGAACCGCATGGAATTCTTATACTACAGACTATGGATTTCTTATGCCTGCATATTCCGGATCAATGGATAAGAAAGTTGATACATCAATTACTTGGCTTGGTCAAAATGCTGGTGAGGGATCTTCAGCGGGAGAGAATCGATATTATGATATTCGGTATGGGCATATGGCGACATATATTCCCTCGAAGAGTTTGTATTCATTGAAATGTCCTGGTTTTGCAGATAAAGTTGAGATCAGGAATGATTGGGAAGTCCTTTGCAGTGCCGGTTATGCCTATAATATCAATATTGGGAGTTGGATTTATATTTTGAAGTCTGCCAAAGGCCCCGGACTTCGTGACACGATGATAAAGCAGCCTAGCCGAACTGTTGCATTTGGGGATTATGTGGATTCGAGATATTCGACACCAGCAAATGGCGTCATTGGATATGCATTCATGTATGGTTATTGGAGTGTAACCTCTAGTAGCACTGTGGAATCATTGGCAACAGTCAAACCGTCAGGAACCCAAGCTGTCCGTGGCAACGGGATTCATTTTCGACATAATGGAATTGCCAATGTTTTATGGGCTGATTCCCATGTATCACAGGAAAGGATGGATTATCCTCATAACAGATATTCAGATAATATATCTTTTTGTCAGGCAAATAAAATTGGTAACTTTGGTCCAAAGAGCAATGAATTGTATGATCCATTGTCTGTTCCGACGACAGAGGCTGATCTATAAGCATGGAGTTTATAATGAAAAATCTTATTATTGCTGTAATAACTAGTTTTTCTTTTTTCCTTTCCGCCGGGATCGTTTCCGAAACGGCGGACACGATTTCCTATCAGCAGAGCAACGGCGAGACCGTGACGGTGCATAAACTTCCGAAACGCCCGGTCGTGCTTCATATCTCCCTGACGGGAATGTGGTATGCGGCAGGGGGAAAGGCGATCGCCAGACCCCATGCGCCGAGGCTCCATGTCCTGCCGGAGGAGGCGAGAACTCTGCCTGAGGTCGGGGACTTCTATAATCCGAATCTGGAGAAACTGCTCGCGCTCAAACCGGACCTTGTTCTGCTCCACAGCAAACGCGGGAAACATTGGGAGGTTCAGAAACTCCTGCGTTCCGCCGGAGTGGAAAGCGTCTGCGTCGATTACACGAATTATGACGATTTCCTGACTCTGCTTGACTTTTTCAGCCGCGTGAACGGCAATCCGCCGGAAGCGGAAGCCGTGCGTAAAAAAATTACTTCCGAGGTGGATGCGCTCTGTGCGGAAACGGCAAAGCTCAAGCCGGTCACGTTCATCAGCATGATCGTCTCCGGTACCGGTTTCCTTTCGGAGACGCCGCGCGGAAATACGGCGAACATGGCGGCGCGCCTCGGCGGGCGGAATCTGGTGCCCGCGGCTTCCGTTGTCCGCGTGAAATACAGTATGGAACAGCTTCTGATGTCCGATCCCGACGTGATTTTCCTGCTTTGCGCCGGTTCGAACAATAAACTTTCGTCAAGAGTGCGCGCAATCCTTGACAAACGCCCGGATTGGCGTAACTTAAAGGCGGTAAGGAATAACCGTGTTTACGTGCTGGACGCCGAAAGTTATCTCTATCTGCCCGGCAAACGGTATCCCGAGGCATTTCTCGGGCTCGCAAAATTTCTTTACCCGGAAAAGGATTGGGAGAAGATCGTGAAATGATCGGCGGGGACATGAGACAGCGTCCGGGATTCCGGATTGTGGTTTTGCTGCTGCTGGCGCTTTTTGCCGTTTCGGCTCTGCTTTGCGCCATGCGCTGCGGTTCCCGCGAGTTGTCTTATGCCCGGATCATTGAAACTCTCTGGAACGCGGACGGGGGAACGGATTTTCTGATTCTGTATTACATCCGTCTTCCCCGGGTGGTTCTGGGGGCGATGGTGGGGGCGAGTCTTGCATTGTCCGGCGCGATTCTCCAGGGGGTCATGCGCAATCCGCTGGCGTCGCCGGGAATCATCGGCGTTTCCGCCGGCGGCGCGTTGACTGCCGTTGCGATTATGCTTCTTCTGCCGCAGTTTGCGGGACTTCTGGTGCCGTCTGCGTTCTGCGGCGCACTGGCGACCGCCGTTCTTGTATACGCTTTGGCGTGGAAAGGCGGCATTCAGCCGGTCCGCCTGATTCTTTCCGGCGTAGCGGTCGCGAGTATGCTGAGCGCTCTTGTCAGCGTCATGCTGCTGTTCAATTCCGAGCGCGCCGTGGTGATTCTGGATTTCATGATCGGGAGCCTTTCCGCGAAGTCATGGACACAGATTCAGCTAGTCTGGCCATATATGGCGGGCGGCGTGATCGTATCGCTTCTGCTGGCGCAGGTGTTGAACATTCTGGTGCTTGGCGACGAAGTCGCAACGGGGCTCGGGCTCCGTGTGGAGCTGATGCGCGTGATCCTGCTCGCCCTGAGTGCGCTTCTTGCGGCGGCGTCCGTGAGCGTGGTCGGGCTTCTCGGCTTCGTGGGGTTGATCGCGCCTCATATCGTGCGGCTCATGATCGGTTCCGACTACCGTTATCTCCTGCCCGGTTCCGTTCTGTTCGGCGCGGGGATGCTGGTATGGTGCGATACGGTCGGACGGATGGCGCTGGACCCCGTGGAACTTCCCGTAGGGATCATTCTCGCGCTTCTCGGGCCTCCTTTTTTCCTGTATCTTTTGAGAAGGAGCGATGGGCATGAAGCTTGACATTTCCGGGCTGACCGCGGGATATGGTTCCAATCACGTGATCGAGCGCCTGAACCTCTCCATCGCCTCCGGCGAGATCGTGACTCTCATCGGGACGAACGGATGCGGAAAATCGACGCTTCTGAAAACGATGGCGCGTATTCTCAAACCCTGCGCGGGAACCGTTTGCCTTGAGTCGGAAAGCGTGCATTCCATGAATACCGGGCTGCTGGCAAAACAGCTTGCGATACTGCCGCAGATTCATGCCGCGCCGGAGGATGTTACCGTGCGGCAGTTGATTGAATACGGGCGTTTCCCGCATCACGGCGCATGGCGCATGGCGTCTTCGCGGGATCGCACGGCGGTGGACGATATTCTGAAAATGACGCGCCTGGAAGAGCTTGCGTCACGCAAAGTCATGAGTCTTTCCGGCGGAGAGCGCCAGCGCGCATGGATTGCGATGACTCTGGCGCAGGAGCCGAAGGTGCTTCTGCTGGATGAACCGACGACCTTTCTGGATGTCTGCTGTCAGTTCGAGGTGGTCGAGCTGGTGCGGAAGCTGAACCGCAAGCTCGGAATTACCGTCGTGATGGTGCTTCATGACCTGAATCTCGCCGCACGCTGTTCGGATCGTCTTGCCGCGATCCGCGACCGGCGCATTCTGCATGTCGGAACGCCGCGCGAGATCATCACGCCGGAGATTCTGCGCGAGATTTTCAATATCGAATCCGAGGTGATTTACGGCAGGGACGGCGTTCCGTTTTTTATTCCGGTCGGCTCCTGCCGGGAGGGGAAATCATGAGCATTGTTCACGGCGGCAATCTGGAAAAACTGGCGGCGGAGGCGCATTGCGCCCCGGATGAAATACTGGATTTCAGCGTGAACCTGAATCCGTGCGGACAGCCGGAAGGCTTGTTTCAGGTCTGGTTCCGTGCGTTCGATCATGCCGCGCCGTATCCGGAACCGTATGCGGAGAGCGTCTGCCGGATGATTGCGGGGAAACTTTCGTGTCCGGCGGACTGCGTTCTTGCCGGAAACGGTTCCGGCGAACTGCTGGACCTGCTTCCGCGTGCGTTCGATTCCCGCCGCGCGGTGATCGTGACGCCCGGTTATCTGGAATATGAGGAATCCTGCCGGAAAGCCGGGCTTCCCGTGACTCATTTCACATTGAGGGAGGAGGAAGATTTTCAGCTTGACATGGAGGCGCTGGACTCCTCTCTGCTGTCCGGCGACCTTGTGATGCTGGGCAATCCCGCGAATCCCGTCGGCGCCGCATCGGAGCCGGAAAGACTTCTTGCGCTGATCCGGGAGCGCAGGGACTGCAATTTCATCATTGACGAGGCTTTTGTCGATTTCTGCCCGGATTATTCTCTGAAAAATACGATTCTCCCGAATCTTGCCGTGACGCATTCCATGACGAAGTTTTATTCTCTCGCCGGTGTGCGCATGGGGTATGTGCTTGCGGACGCTTCCGTAACCGCCCGCCTGAAAGAACTTCAGCCGTGCTGGAGTCTCGGTTCCGCCGGATGCGAACTGATGAAGTTCCTTTTCTCTCTGGATGATGCGTTTGCGGAAACGAGCCGGAGGGAGACGGAGCGTCTGCGCAGTGAATTCTCCGCGCGGCTTGCCCGGATTCCCGGCGTGAAAGTGTATCCGTCCGCCGCCAATTACCTGCTTGTGCGTCTGCCCCGCCCGCTGCTTGCGGACCGTCTGCTGAAAGAGCATCATATTGCGGTAAGGGACTGCGGCGGCTATCCCGGTTTGAGCGCCGGCCATATCCGGGTTGCAGTAAGAAAGGAACCGGAAAACCGTCTTTTGCTTTCCGCGCTTGAGTGTGTATGCGGTCAAAACGGGGGCATTGCCCCGGAGGTTCCCGGAAAATGGAATAAAACCGGAGGGAAGACACGCCGGACTCCCGCCCTGATGCTTCAGGGAACGTGTTCCAACGCGGGAAAAAGCATTCTTGCGGCGGCGTTCTGCCGGATCATGCTTCAGGACGGAATCCGCGTGGCGCCGTTCAAGGCGCAGAACATGGCGCTGAATTCGTTTGTCACGATGGACGGCGGGGAGATGGGACGCGCGCAGGCGGTTCAGGCGGAGGCTTGCCGTCTTGACCCCGACGTCCGCATGAATCCGATTCTCCTGAAACCGAACCGCGATACCGGCAGTCAGGTGATCGTATGCGGAAAACCGGTCGGCAATATGCGCGTGCGCGAATATTACGCCCATAAAAAGGAACTCTGGGAGAAAGTGAAGGAGAGTTATGATTCTCTGTGTGCCTCGTATCAGGCGATTGTTCTGGAAGGCGCGGGAAGCCCCGGAGAAATCAACCTCAAAAAAAGCGATATCGTGAATATGCGCATGGCGCAGTATGCGCAGAGTCCCGTCCTGTTGGTCGGCGATATCGACCGAGGCGGCGTTTATGCTTCATTCATCGGGACTTATGCGACGCTGGAAAACTGGGAACGCGAACTGTTGAAGGGATTTCTGGTGAACAAGTTCCGCGGCGATCCGACGCTGCTGGATGATGCGCACCGCGATGTCCTCGCCTATACGGGGCGTCCGGTGATGGGCGTGATCGACTGGCAGCGGGACCTGGGGCTGCCGGAGGAGGACTCCGTGAACTTTTCGCTGGTGCGCCCCGCGCCGAAACATGCGGAAACTCTGGATGCGGTTCTGATTCATCTGGGGCATATCGCGAATTTCACGGACTTCGTTCCTTTTGAGCTGGAGCCGGATGTAACGGTCCGCAAGATTGATTCCGCCGCAGAATTCGGTTCGCCTGATCTGGTCATTGTGCCGGGGAGCAAAGGAACCGCGGCGGATATGTCCGAACTGGAAAAGCGGGGGCTGGCGCGGAAAATACGCGAAGCCGTAAAGAACGGCGCATGGTATGTCGGCATTTGCGGCGGACTCCAGATCGCGGGGGAAAGACTGCTGGACCCCCTTGCCGTGGAGTCGGACTGTCCCGATGCCGCATGTCTGGGGCTTTTGCCGCTGGTGACGGAAATGATGCCGGAAAAGACTCTGCGGCAGACTCGCGCCGAATGTTTCGGAATGCCCGTTTCCGGGTATGAGATTCACCACGGAAAAACACGCATGACCGCATCGGTGGAGTCCGTTTCGGTTGCGGACAACGGGACTGTCGCCGGATATTCCTCCGGCAGAGTTTTCACCAGCTATCTTCACGGCGTGTTTGACGATGACGCGTTCCGGCGGAATTTCATCGACCGGATGCGTGTCTCCCTCGGCTGGAAACCGCTCGGCGGAGTGACGGCGCATTACGGCATCGAAGATTCGCTGAACCGTCTTGCCGACCATGTCCGCTCCCGTGTCGACATGAAGAAAATCTATCGGATGATGGGGCTGTGAAATGAACGACCTGGACAGCGGTTTGATTCTCAACATTACGGGGAACGGCAAAGGGAAGACCACCGGAGCGCTCGGGATTGTGATCCGCGCGCTCGGCTGGGAGTGGCGCGCTGCCGTGATTCAGTTCATGAAGAGTTCGCGCGAAACGGGCGAACTTCAATTTTTCCGCCGCTTTTTTCCCGGTATGATCTTTGAACAGTATGGGCTCGGACTCACAAGCCGTCCGGGGGATCATGCCGGAGCCGCCCGCAGAGGGTGGGAACGGGCGAAGTGTCTGTTGGCGGATTTCGAGGGGGAACTGCTGGTGCTGGACGAACTCAACGTCGCATTGTCGCACGGTTTTCTTGACGTGGCGGATGTCGTGAGTGCGTTTCGGGGGAAACGGCATGGGCTGAATGTGGTTGTGACCGGGCGCGGGGCGCCGGCGGAACTGCTTGAAATCAGCGACATGGTGTCGGACATTGCGGAGATCAAACATCAATACCGGCGCGGAATACCCGCGGGAAAGGGGCTGGACTTCTGATGAACCAACTGTTTGATGCGATTACATGGAATTTGAACGGAATCGGAATCGAGCAGGAGAGTTTCCGCAGGATCGACGCGGAAGCTGCTCCGGAAATCAGGGCTCGTTTCTCCGACGCCGAATGGCATGTCGCGCGGCGTCTGGTGCATACGACCGCGGATTTTGCGATTCTCGATCAGCTCGAATTCAGGAACAATGCCGTGGAGGCGGGGCTCGCCGCGCTGCGCCGGGGGGCTTTGATTTATTCGGATTCCAATATGATCAAATCGGGGCTTTCCATACCGAAACTGAAACGGTTTCATGAATCCTATGCGCGTGATTCGATTCTCTGTTCCGTTGCCGATCCCGCTGTGGCGGAGTTGGCGGCGAAGGAGAACATCACGCGCGCCCTGGCTTCGGTCCGGCTTCATGCGGATAAACTGGACGGAGCGGTCTTCCTCTGCGGAAACGCGCCGCTTGCGCTTGCCGGGGTCGTGAAGCTGGCTGTTGAACGCGGTATCCGCCCGGCGCTGATTGTCGGAATGCCGGTCGGTTTTGTGAATGTCGTTGAGTCAAAGGAACTTCTGAAACTGGTGGATGTTCCGTATATTGTGCTGCGCGGACGGCGCGGAGGCAGTCCGCTGGCTGTTGCCGCCCTGCATGGAATCATGGAAAACGGACTGTATGGATAACGGGAATCTTCGATGCGGTTACACGACCGGAAGCGCCGCCGCGGCGGCAGCCTGTGCTGCATACCGGTGCCGGATATCCGGTGAAAAGCCGGAACAGGTGCGGCTGACTTTGCCGGACGGTTCTTTTCTGTCTGTGCCCGTGTCGGAAGTGTCGGAAAACCATGCGGTTGTGGTGAAGGACGGCGGCGACGACCCCGACGTGACGACCGGTGCGCATATTGCCGTAAGGCTTCTGGAACATGAGGGAGCCGATCCGGCGGAATATGCGGAGCGCTGCGGACTCGGAACTCTGTTTCTCCGCGGCGGGCAGGGGGTCGGCATGGTGACGCGCGGCGGGCTGAATGTGCCGGTCGGACACTATGCCATCAATCCGGGGCCGCGGCGCATGATCGTGGACAACATGGCGCTTGCCGGATTCGGGAAAAAAGAGGAGGAGCTTGTCATTTTGATTGAAGTCCCGGAAGGGGCGTTGCTTGCGGAAAAGACTCTGAACCCGGCGCTCGGCATCACCGGCGGGATTTCGATACTGGGCAATTCGGGAATCGTGTATCCGTATTCCAACGCGGCGTATGCGGCGAGCATTGCGCTGCAGCTCAGGAGCATTGTGGCGGAGGGCGGAGCCTGTGCCGCGCTGGCGACGGGAGGACGGTCCGCGTCGGCTGTCGCCCGTGATTTCCCTTTTCTGCGGGAGCGGGAGATCGTGCGGATTGCGGATTTCATTTATGTTGCGGTGAATGCGGCGAAAAATGCGCATCTGGAACGCTTGATTGTCGGGTGTATGCCGGGTAAATTATTCAAGTATGCGTGCGGAGAAAAATATACCCATGCGCATAAAACGAAACTGATGCTGCCGCGTCTGCGCGAGCTTACGGCGGAACTGCCTGCGGAACTGCCGCTGGAGTCGATGGAGTCCATGGGAGAGCTGGCGACGAAAGTCCCGGCGGAACTTTACCGGAAGATATTGTATGCCTGTTATGAAAAAGCATCGGAGCATCTTTCCGCATGGGGCGGGGATGACATGAAAACAGAGATTGTGCTTTACAACGATCAGGGGGAGAGGCTGATATGAATGAAGAATGGATGATTGATGTCGCGGGTGTCTCCGCGGGCGGATGGCAGGTGGAAACGGAAGAACTTGTCATGCGCGCGGAACTGATTGTCGCCGGACAGCGCATTCTGGATATGATAACCCGCAGGGATGTGGAAAAAATTCCGCTGGATGCGTCGGCTCTGCGGAATCTGGAACGGATTCTTGCGCGGGCAAAGGAGAAGCGGACGCTCTTTCTGGCTTCGGGCGATCCACTTTACAACGGGATCGGCGGCACTCTGCGCCGTTATCTGCCGGAAGAACGCCTGCGGATTCATCCGAATCCGACCGCGTTTCAGGAACTTTTTGCGAAACTGGCGGTTCCGTGGGAGAATGCGGCTTTGTTCAGTGTGCATGGGAAAAAAACTCTGCCGTGGCGGAGAATCCTCCGCTCAAAGCTGGCCGTGATTTACTGCGATGCGGAACATTCCGCAAAAGCGCTTGCCGCTGAATTGATTGCAAAATATCCCGGCTGTGCGCCCCGGAGGGCTGTCGCCGGATGTGACATCGGCATGGAATCGGAGTTCATACGCTCTGCTTCTCTTGCGGAGATCGCGGAAGATCCCGGCGCGGACCGTTCCCTTTCGATTCTGGTTCTGCTGGAGGATCGCGCGATGCCGCCGCTGGCTCTGGGGCTTGACGACGGATATTACGAACATGCCGGGAATATGATTACGCATCCTGAGGTGAGGGCGGTCGTGCTTTCAAAGCTGCGTCTGCACGGCGGGGTGATGTGGGACGTCGGCGCCGGAAGCGGTTCCGTCGGTCTGGAAGCCGCCGGATTGTGCCCTGCGCTTTCCGTCTATGCCGTGGAGAAAAATGCGGAACGCGCGGAACAGATCCGCCGCAATGCGGAGCGGGAGTCTCCGGCTGAATTTCACCTTTGCGAAGGAATATTTTCGGATTTGGAAAAAGAGCTTCCCGATCCGGATTTCGTATTCGTCGGCGGAGGAGGCGCGGAACTGGAAAACATTCTGAAAAAAGCGTTCGAACGCCTGAATCCGGGCGGCGTCATGGCGGCGACTGCGGTCATGGCGGAAAGCTGCTGCGTTCTGGCGCGGACACTCAAAGAGTTCCGGCGCGAACTGCTGGTTCTGAATCTGGCACGTGCGCTTCCGCTGGGAGACGGCACCTGCTATAAAGCCGAGAATCCGATTACGCTTGCGGTGTTCTCGAAGAAAGGAGAAAAATGAGCGGAAAGATTACATTCGTCGGTGCGGGTCCCGGAGCTCCCGACCTGATTACCATACGCGGCGCGGAGGCGTTGAAACAGGCGGGTCTTGTGGTTTACGCCGGATCTCTTGTGAATGAAAAACTGCTGGAACTTGCGGGACATGCGGAACTTGTGAACAGCGCGAAGCTGGCGCTGGAAGAAGTCCTGGAACTGCTGGTGTCCGGCTTCCGGGCGGGGAAAAAGGTGGTGCGCCTGCATACCGGAGACCCTGCGATGTACGGAGCTGTTTCCGAGCAGTACCGCGAACTGGACCGTCTCGGCATTCCCTATGACGTCGTTCCCGGCGTGAGCAGCGCGTTTGCCGCCGCCGCCGCGCTGAAGACGGAATATACGATGCCGGGGCTCAGCATGAGTGTGATTATGACGCGCGACGCGGGGCGTACGCCTGTGCCGGAAAAGGAGGAGCTGTCCTCGCTCGCCGCCCATGATTGCACGATGTGCATCTTTTTGAGTGTCGGAGAAATGCATAAGCTCGTGGAGAAACTGCTTGCCGCGGGGCGCGTCCCTGCGACGCCTGCCGCCGTGGTCTACCGCGCAAGCTGGGAGAATGAGAAAATCGTGCGCGGCACGCTGGCGGATATTGCGGAAAAGGTGGAGGCGGCGGGAATCAAGCGCCAGGCGATGATCGTTGTGGGCGATGTCCTGAACAAGGAGCAGGGGGGGCTTTCCAGATTGTATGACAGAAATTTTACACACGGCTGCCGCGCCTCCGCCGGTTCGGCGGTGTTTCAGGGAAAATGCGCTGTGTTCGGCATGACTTCCGCCGCGGTTGCCAAGGCTGTGGAGATCGCCGCCGGACTGGAAAACGCGGATGTGTTTGTTTCGGAAAAGTATGCGGACATGGTGCCGGAGAAGCGGCGCGTGGTCTATCCAGCCGGACGTTCCGCGAAAGCGCTGGCGGATGCGTGGGGGAAATACCGCGGATTTGTAATGGTGATGGCGGCGGGGATTGTGGTGCGCCATATCGCGCCGCTCTGCAGAAGCAAGACCTGCGATCCGGCGGTGGTGGTCTGCGATGAGCGCGGAGATTATGCGGTCAGCCTGCTGAGCGGGCATCTCGGCGGCGCGAACCGTCTGGCTTCGGAAGTCGCGCGGATCACCGGCGGCAGGGCGGTTGTCACGACCGCCAGCGATGTGCGCGGTTCGATGGCGTTTGACGAGCTGGCTTCGAGACTGCATTACCGCGTCTTGAATCCCGGCGCGATTCTGAAAGTGAGCTCCCATATTCTGGAGAACAATCCGGTGGAGGTGAAGATGCCGCGTGCGCTGTTCGATCAGTATTATGCGGATGATTCCCGTTTCATTTTTGCCGGAGAGAGCGCGGATATTTCCGTTGCGGTTCCCGGAACAGACACGGTTCTGCGCATGGTTCCGTTCCGTTTTTCACTTGGAATCGGATGCCGGAAAGGGACTTCTTGCGGGGAGATCGGCAAGGCGGTGAATGTGGTTCTGGAGCGTTACGGAATTTCGATGGATGCCGTCGCCGTGGTCGCGAGCGCGGATGTGAAGGCGCAGGAAAAGGGACTGTTCGATTTTGTGGAGAAATATCGGAAAGAGCTGCGCTTTTTCACGGCGGAGCAGTTGAACGCCGTTCCGGTTCCGAATCCGTCGAAACACGCGATGGAGCATCTCGGAATTCATTCCGTGTCGGAGGCGTCCGCTCTGCTCGGTGCGGGGGAGGGCGGAACTCTGCTTGCGGAGAAGACCGTATTCGATGCGGTCACGGTCGCGCTGGCGAAGCTGAGAGAGTGACGGGAGAGATTCAGGATTTCAGGGAGGAACCAATGAGAATACCGGCGTTTCTGATCGGCGGAGTCAATTCGGGGAGCGGCAAAACGACGCTTGCTCTGGCGCTGATGCGTGCGTTTGCGCGGCGCGGTCTGCGTGTCGCGTCATTCAAATGCGGACCCGATTACATCGATCCCCTTTTTCATCGCCAGGCGACCGGCAGGGCTTCGATCAATCTGGATACGTTTCTGATGGGGCGCGACGGAGTGAAAGAGGCGTTTTCCGGAAATCTTGCCGATGCCGACGTCGCCGTTGTGGAAGGAGTCATGGGGCTGTTCGACGGGATTCGCCCGGATTCGCTTTCGGGAAGCAGCGCGGAGATTGCCGCTCTGCTGGATCTTCCCGTGATTCTTGCCGTGAATGCGCGCGGGATTTCCGGTTCGATCGCGCCGCTCGTCAGGGGATTTTCGGAATGGAGCCCCGGTGTGAGGCTCGGCGGAGTCATTGCGACTTTCACCGGTTCTCCGAATCACGGATTCCTCCTGCGCGATGCTCTCGAAGCCGCAAAGCTGCCGCCGCTTCTCGGCACTCTGCGCCGCAATGGGAAATGGACTCTGCCGGAGCGGCATCTCGGACTGGCGACAGACCGTGTCGGCGATGTCTGGCTGGATTCTCTTGCGGAAGCCGCCGAAGATGAGATTGATCTGGATGCGCTTCTTGCCCTGGCATCCGCGGAGCGCCCGGAGGAAGCGGAGGATGAAGTCCGGGGAGATACGGCTGCAAGGCTGGCTGTGGCGCGCGATGAAGCGTTCCATTTCTATTATGAGGATAATTTCCGCATTCTGCGGAGCGCCGGAGTGGAGCTGGTCGATTTTTCTCCGCTTCATGACGATTTCCTGCCGGAAAATGTTCACGGCGTCTACCTCGGCGGCGGTTTTCCTGAACTCCATGCCGCGGAGCTCTCCGCAAACCGTTCGATGCTGGATTCGATCCGGGATTTTGCCGCGCGCGGAAAATGGATTTACGGCGAATGCGGCGGGTTTCTCTATCTTCTGGATGCCCTGACGGATTTCAAGGGGCAGAGGCACCCCATGCTCGGACTGCTGCCGGGGGAAGGGAAAATGAATGACCGTTTGAATTCGCTCGGATACCGGACGCTGAAATGCGTTTCCGACTCCGTGTTCAGGAAAGATACCGTGATGCGCGGACACGAGTTCCATTATTCAAGTGCGGTTGTGGCGGAGGGGACGCAGGAACTTTTTGCGGCGGAGAATACGAAAGGTCTGCCCGTCTTTTCCGCGTCCGGCGCAGTCAGGGGAAGTGTCTGCGGCAGTTACGCGCATCTGCATTTCGCCTCGAATCCGGAAGCCGTGAAACAGTGGGTGGAGGCAATGACGCGATGATTTTCCTGTTGACTGCTTTTCTGGTTGCTTTTCTGCTGGATTTCCTGTTCGGGGACCCGCATTCCGCATTGCATCCCGTCGCATTGGCGGGGAGACTGGCCTCCTCTGTTGAAAGAGTCTGCCGGAAGCTGCCGGGCGGCGGCATTTTTTCCGGTATGGCGGGATGGTTTCTGATGGTTGCCGTGTGCTGTCTGGCGGCTTACGTCTCAACATGGGGCGGCTGGAGGCTGAATGTATGGTGCGGGGCTGTCCTTGCCGGTGCCTGGCTGTATGTCTGCATCGCCCTGCGGAGCCTGATCGACCATGCGGAAGCGATCCGGTGCCCTTTGAAAAACGGAGATCTGACGGCGGCACGAAAGGCGCTCGGCATGATCGTGAGCCGTGATACGGAATCGCTGGACGAAAGCAATATCATCCGCGGAGCCGTGGAATCTCTCAGCGAAAATGTGATTGATGCGGTGAACAGCGCGCTTTTCTGGGCTGTGCTCGGCTATCTGGCGGGAGGTCTTCCGGGGCTTGCCGCCGGAGCGGTTTTTCTGCGGATCGTGAACACGCTGGACGCCTGCTGGGGATACCGTGATGAAAAATATGAAAAATTCGGCAAGTTTGCTGCGCGCGCGGATGATTTCGCGCACTGGATTCCCGCCCGCATGACGATGGTTGCGATTGCATTTGCAGGCTTGTTCTGCGGCGGCAGTTTGATGCGGACGCTTGAGACGGGAATCCGGCACAGGAAAGATCATCCGAGCCCGAATTCCTGTTACGGCATGGCGTCGTTTGCCGGGGCTCTGGGGATTCGGCTGGGCGGCGCGACGATATATGGCGGCGTGGCGGAGCCTTATCCTTACTGGGGCGACGGCAGAAGCGGGCTTGTTGAGCGTGATCTTGTCCGTGCGGAGCGCCTGACCGTTGTCAGTTCCCTTGTGTTTGCAATCATGATTCTCGGAGGTGCGTGGCTGTGGTTCGCGGTCTGAAAAAACTGATTCTGATCCGTCACGGGGAACTGCCTCCGATGTATCAGGGGCGTTATGTGGGGTCAAGCGATGTCTGCCTGAGCGCACAGGGGATATGCGACTGCCGGAAACTGGCGGCACGTTTTGCCGCATTGAACCCCGGAAAGGTCTTCGTGAGCCCGATGCGGCGCGCCCGTGAAAGCGCCGCGGCGATCTGTCCGGAACGCAGGGATTTGATTTACGATCCGCGGATTCGCGAAGTCGATTTCGGGGACTGGGAGAACCTGACGTTCGACGAGATTCAGAAAACCGCTTCGCCGGAACTGCTGGACCTCTGGTTCCGGCATCCGGAGGAGATGCGTTTCCCGAACGGAGCGTCCGTGGCGGATCATTTTGCCGCAGTAGATGAGTTCATGGCGGAGATTCTTGCCCTGCCGGAGTCCGTGGTTGCCGTAATTACACACGGCGGCGTGCTGATGCGGATGATCTCGCAGGCGATGAAAATTCCCCCGGAACGGCAGTTCGAGGTTCTGCCGCCGAGGGCGTCGATGACAATCCTGAACTTTCATGAGGGAGGTTTTGCGTATGGAGAATAAAATCGTAGTGGTGACAGGCGGCGCACGAAGCGGGAAAAGCGCTTTTGCCGAGCGCATGGTGCGCGAGAACAGCAGCCGGCATGTTTATATTGCGACGTGTCCCGTGCTGGATGATGAAATGCGCGGGCGCGTGAAGCTCCACCGGGAGAGGCGGCGCGGCTATCAATGGATCACGATCGAGGAGCAACTCGATCTTGCCGGTGCTCTGAAGCGGGCGCAGGAGGAAAACGCGGACGGCGTGCTGATTGACTGTCTGACGCTCTGGATCAATAATCTGATGTACCATCTTCCGAAGTTCGATGAGGAGGAAATGAAAAAGAAGACGGCGGACCTGCTGGGTGCGCTGGAGGAGTATCCGGGACAGGTTGTCCTGGTGTTGAACGAGGTCGGCCTCGGGATCGTCCCGGGGACGCCGGAGGGACGTGTCTTCCGGGATTGTTCGGGGCGCTGCGGGCAGATGTGCGCGGCGGCGGCGGACGAAGTCTGGATGTGCGTATGCGGAATCCCTCTGAAAATCAAGGGGTGAAAAATGTCTTTGCTGGAAGAAACTGTCGCGAAAATCGAAAAACAGGATATGGACAGCCGCGAACATGCGAAAGAACATATTCTCAATCTGACCATGCCGCCGTGGGCGCTGGGGCGTCTGCTGGACCTTGCCGTGGATCTTGCCGGAATGACGCGGGGCATGACGCTTCCCGTCGCGAGGAAGAATATCGTCCTGATGGCGGGCGACCACGGAATCGTGAAACAGGGGGTCTGCCCGAATCCGCAGTCCGTCACAACGCAGATGATCTATAATTTCGTGAACCGGGGCGCGGGCATCAATGTGCTTGCGGAGAATGCTGGGGCGAAAGTGACGGTTGTGGATATGGGGGTGGCTTCCGATCTGTCGCCGCTGGTGCAATCCGGCGCGGTTCTCGACCGTAAAATCAGGGGAGGAACCTCCGACTTTACGGAGGGGCCCGCCATGACGCGGGAGGAGGCGGTGCGTTCGATCGAGTCCGGCATTGAACTGGTGCAGTCGCTTGCCGCGGATACCGATGTGTTCGGGACTGGCGAGATGGGAATCGGCAATACCTCGCCGAGTTCCGCGATTGCGGCGGTGTTGTCCGGCATGGATGTGACTCCGCTGGTCGGACGCGGCGCGGGGCTGGACCCGTCGCGGCTCTCGCACAAGGCGGCGATGATCCGCCGCGGGATCGAGGTGAATCAGCCGGATCGTGATGATCCGCTGGATATCCTTTCCAAGGTCGGCGGATTTGAGATCGGCGGCATTGCCGGAGTGATTCTCGGAGCGGCGTCCCTGCGGCGCCCCGTGGTGGTGGACGGGTTCATTTCGAGCGCGGGCGCATTGATCGCGGCGGCGATTGAACCGGATTCCCGCGATTATATGATCCTTGCGCACGGAAGCGCCGAACCCGGACACGTCGTGATGGCGAAGCTGCTTGACAAAAAGCCTTTGCTCGATCTCTCCATGAGGCTGGGGGAGGGGACGGGCGCGGCGCTTGCCATGAATCTGCTCGATGCGGCATCCGCAATTATGAACCGCATGGCGACATTCGAGTCGGCAAAAGTAACGACCGAGGGAATCAGATGAGGCCGTTTCTCGCCGCATTGTCGATGCTGAGCTGTATTCCGCCGGGGCGTTTCTGTCCGACGGAACAGGACATCATGCGTTCGATTCATTTTTTCCCTGCGGCGGGAATTCTTTTCGGCGCGATGTTTTACGCTCTTGCATGGCTGTTTACGGTTTATCTGCCTCATCCTGCGGCGGCGATGCTGCTTGCGCTTCTGCCGGAATTCCTTACGAAAGGGTTTCATCTGGACGGACTGGCGGATACTGCGGACGGTTTCATGAGCAGCCGTCCGAAAGAGCGCAAGCTGGAGATCATGCGCGACAGCCGGATCGGAACGATGGGAGTCTTTGCGATCGTCGCCCTGCTCGGCATGAAGTTCGCCCTGTTCGATTCCATGACGGATATGATGGCGCCTGCCGCCCTGATGATGCTGAACGGGCGCTGTGCCATGGTGCTGTATATCGGCATGAGCAGATATGCACGTCCGGATGGTCTGGGAGCGTTGTTTTTCCGCACGAAACCGTGGTTCGGCATGGTGTTCGCTTATTGCGCCATGTTTGCCTGCGGCTGGTTCCTTGCCGGAGTGAAAGGGCTGGCGGCGGCTGTCATGGTGACGGTGTTTGCTTCCGTCTGGAGCCATATCACGCGCCGTGTGATCGGCGGCGCGACCGGCGACACCATCGGCGCGAATGAAGAATTGAGCGAGCTTCTTACGCTGTTTCTACTGATCTTCTGACTGTTTTCCGGGGCTCCATACGTTGTAGATTTTGGGGATGAGATACTTGATCACGGCTGCCGCGGGAACGGCAAAAATCATGCCCGTGATTCCGGCAAACAACCCGCCGAGCAGAACTACGATGATCGTTTCGACGGTAGTCAGCCCGATGGCGCCGCCGACCAGAGAGGGATACAGAATCAACTGTTCCAGCACGCCGTTGATGATCGAATAGGTGATGATCACTCCGATCAGGGTTGTGGCAAGATGCACATCGACAAAGGCGATGCAGACCAGCGCAGTCAGCACGAAACTGGCGATGGGACCGATGAAGGGAAGAAGAATCGTCAGCCCCGCAACAATTCCGAGCGGAACGGCATAAGGAACGGAAAAGATCGAAAATGCCGTCACATAAAGCACCGTTTCTATGAGAATGATGGAGATGTAGCCGCGCGTCCAACTGTCGAACATGCGGCAGATCCGGTTGATGATGTCTGCGGCTTCCTTCCGGCTTCCTTCCGAGGTTCTGGGGAGCCAGTTTGAATCGAAGATACTCTTGACGCACCAGTCGCCGATGCTTTCGCCGCCCGCATCGGCGGATGCTTTGAACGAGTTGGAAAAGAGCGCCATTTTCTGGATGAAATACAGAAAAAAGAAAATGCAGAGAAGCAGGTCGAATACGAACGTGCCGAGAGTCGTCACGACGGCGATCAGCGTGGAGACGATTCCCCTGCCTTTGGAAAATGCGACGCTGGCGATGTCCTTGCTGTTTTCCTGAATATAGGCGCGAATCTCCGGACGGAGCCATTCGACGAACTCTTTGACGGAACGGATTTCCGGTTCTTTGTTGTCATCCGTTTTTCTCGTTTTTCTGGCGAGCTCCGCCAGTTCGCCGTTTTCAGGCGACAGAACCTTTTCCTCCGGTTTGATCCATGCCGAGATCGTATTCTCCAAATGTCCGAGAATCGGACTTGAATTCGCCCACCGGTTGACGGAGCGCCCCATGTTGATCGCCGCCGGAATCAGGATGGATACCGTCAGCATCAGTGCCAGCAGGGCCCCCAGAATGACTGTGACCAGAGCCGCGATGGAGGACTTCATGACCAGCACCTTGCGTGCCGCCAGTTCCTTTTCCTGAGCCGTCTGTTCCTTCGCCGGTGAAAAGATCATGCCGAGCTTACGGAGAGGATAACAGAAAAATGAGAAGAATTTTGAAACTGCTGTGATGAGTCTTGTATTGAAGAAGTGTTTTTCAAAATACTTTTCCAGCGGCAGAAAGAAATAGGCGAGAATGATTCCGAAGATCAGGGATTTCAGAAAGGTCGCGGCAAGAATGAATACGATGATGACGACAAGCGCGACGGCGAGTCCCGCGCCGGAGTTCAGCACCTTTGCCGCTGTGGCGCGCCGCGCCGCCTCCTGCGCGATCAGATCCTGAATCCTGCGGGGATAAATCGCCATGGCTTCGGCGAGTTCCGTAAAGATTTTCCGGTTCTCCTCCTTGAGCGGCGTAACGGCTTTGTCCAGCTCCAGAATCGCGGAAGCCAGCAGGAGACGGTCGCTGATCGGGATCGTCGCCAGCTGGTGCGCGGCATCCAGAGCGCCGGCGTGGTTTACCGCCTTTTCCGCATTGTCGGCAAGTTCGTCCGTATCCAGTTCCGGCAGCGATTTTGCAAGAAGCAGCTTGAGTTCCTCAAGGTCTCTGTCCGGCGGCAGAGACTGGTTGATTGTCTTGTAGGCATATAGAAACAGAGTCAGAACCGCCTGTGCCTTATCCTGCGGGACAACTGCCATATATCTGGAGGCAAGATCAATAAAAACGGAACTCCTGCGGCTCCGGAAAAAATTTGTAATGTCTGTCAGATTCATCCGCTTCTCCCCGTCGTAATCTGGAACAATATAGCATACAAGGTGAATTTTACGAGCCGGGGAAAGAATGGAATCCCCGGAAAAATCTCCGGCACGCTTTTCTCCTGAATCAGCGGGCGGGGGGAATCAGCGCAGCATCCAGAAAATCGCGCAGACACGCTTCCGCTTTTTTCCTGTCTCCGCCGATGTCCGTCATCAACTGAAAAGTGTACCATGGGGCGCGGGAGGTCCAATGCCGCCGGAAGGAAAGAAAATTCCCCGTTGACCAGTCGGGACCGGCATACCATGCATAGACCAGATAGGAACGGTTGTCCGCAAGAGTGACGGTCATTTCCTGACATGCGAGCCCGCCCCGTGCGGTCATGAAGACAATTTCGCGGTGACCGTGGATCGTATTGCGGGCGCTTTTCAGGCAGAGTTCCGTCGGGTGGATGCTGTGAATGTCGCCGGTGATCCGGATGGATAACAGCGTGATCTTCCGGGTGCCGCTGATGTAAAGATGGCGTGTTGCCTGATTCCCCCTGAAGAAACGTTCTTCCTGCGGGGTGACTGCCTGGACGAAAGCGAGATAGTCACCGACGCGCATCTTTTGTGAGTCCACGATCAGGGCATTGCCGTAAGCCGGCGGCGAATGGCGTATTGCCAGAATCATGCAGACGCAGAACAGGGCACAGAGAAACAGAAGCGTCTGAAGCCGTATGGCATACTTTTTCAACAGGAAAAAAGATACGGCGAGGAGTCCCGCGGCAAAGGCTTTCAGCAGAAAACCGGATAGACTGAATCTCGTAATGAGCTCACGGCAGAAGTATTCCGTCCAGTAGGTTGTGGAGGGGCACCCCAGCAGGCAGATTCCCAGAACCGGTGTCAGCGTCACGAAAATACGCAATCCGAAAAGCAAACCGCTCATGGACAGCAGGAACAGAAGCGCTCCCGCGATCTGGAGCGTATGAATATGTCTCCACAGCATCAACCCCCAGAAGCAGAACGCCGGAATCAGGAACCAGAGTGCGCGCATATCGAAATCCCTGACCTGTTTTTTCAGACTGCGGAAAGAAACTGCTGTGATCAGCAGGGCAAGCAGGTAAAAAATGAAATCGAATCTGTCCAGCGGAGAGGCTTTCCATGCGTGCAGCAGATAGGGAACCTTGAGCAGAAACGGGATCGGCGCCGCACACATCAGGAGGATTCGCAGAATTTTCATGTTCATTGCGGCTCCTCCGTCTTTTCCTGTTTGAAAAGTTTTCCTGTAAGAAAAAGCAGCAGCATGGCCGAGATCACGACACAGTAGCCGAGCAGGGAATGAACCGGGTCATGGAACGCCCGTTCCCCGATTCGGAACGAGAGGAGAATCACAACGGTGAGCCGCAGGGTGTTGGCAAGGAGAATGGCAGGAAGCAGAGTGAGGTAGTGCAGCAGTCTCATCCAGAAATTCCTGTGTTCGAAATATACGACGAACCAGCCCAGGAGCAGCATCGCTTCCAGAAGCTCGACGCCGCTGCACGCCGCCGTTACGGCGACATGGTCCTTTCCCGTAAAGATGACTGCCTGGTCCAGCGAACATTCCACACCGACGGCCTGAAGCAACAGAACGGTCAGCGCCGCGCAGATTTTGCTCAACGGGGAACTCAGGAGCAGATGCAGGTAATCCATGGAGCTGAGCAGAATGAAAAGGATGAAATTCGGAAGCGCGAGCTTCAGCGCAAGAAGAGTGCCTCCCGCATAGGCGTAGACGGCTCCTGCGGCAATCCAGATACTCCAGTAAATTCCGATCCGAGGGGAAAACACCGCCGCTGCCGCACTGAGTCCCAGCAGCAGCCACGGAAAATATGCATCTGCTCCGGACCTGCGCGGCGGATTCCCTTTCTTCAGTACCGGAACAGAGAGGCACAGCGCCAGCAGCCACAGAGCATAGGTTCCCGCCTGTTCTCCCGTGAAAGCCATTCGCCCCAGAATGAAAAGCGCGGACAGTGCCATAAGAACGGCAGGCAGCGTCAGCGGGAAGTCTGTTTTCAAAAACTTCATGCGGCCTTTCTTTTCGTAAAAATGATATTCCGTAAAAATACCTGCATGACTTCGTTTGTCAAATGAAGAAAGGAAGAAATCACTGAAAAATTATTGATTATAAATATTATTCATGATATATTATTCTTTTCAAGTTTTCCTGTTTTTTTGAACTGCTCCCGCGAATCGAGAGAAGTTCCTGAA